>OHBE01000087.1_pt1 | contig 95566 bp, 101 predicted proteins | sample 1577231 | NCBI WGS metagenome assembly OHBE01 (sample SAMEA3541506, study PRJEB24748) | human gut metagenome | biome: human gut; feature: human-associated habitat; material: faeces | place: China | collected 2012 | reverse complement strand
AGTTCAACATTCAAATTCTTGTCAAACTCATCAATAATACAGAATATTTCCGTAATTTTGTCTTTGGTAATCATCGCTTGGTTGTTTTGTAAGTTATTGATTTTCAACTATAAAGTTACAAAAAACCAACGAGATTACCAACTTTTAAAAGGACTTTCTTATCCCGAACTCGCGTATAACTGCGCTTTGGCATTGCGAAAGCGGCTGTTTTGCGTTGCAAAAGAGCCGCTTTTACCGTGCAAAACCTACGCTTTTGGAACGCAAAACAACTGGTTCTGCAAAGCGTTGATAATAAAGAAGTTACACAATAGATATTTTCACACAGGATTTTTGCGCTATTGTTCTATTTTTCCTGTCCTTTCAACAACATACGTTGCTGCGTTTCAAACGTCAGCGAACAGCGATATTTTTCTTTATACAATGCTTGCGCAAGAAGTCTTCGTACTGGTTTTTATAGCCATTAAAGACGTTTATATCAACGTCGCCGTGTATGCCGCTGACCTTTCCATCGGGACTTAGCTGCCAGTAAGTCAGCTTCAGTTCAGGTTTATACTCGCCATAACGGGCTATCCACACGAAGTATTCGCCTTGCAAATCGACAGCCAACGGCAAGTATTTCTTTGTAAACATCTGACTGATATAAAGAATAGGGCGTACGCCTGTGGCACGATGAACTGCAACAAGCCAATTGCGAACGTGCTTGAACAAGACTTCGGCACCGCCCATCTTTTGTATTTGCTCGTCGGAAGGCTCAACATCGAGCACAGCGGGTAGGTCACCTTTGCTGAAAATGCTGTTCTTCAGGAAGTAGCGAGCCTGCTCTATGCCTGCCGAAGTGGTGGAAAAGAAATGATATGCCCCCACCTTGATGCCGTGTTTGCGTGCCTGCGCATAGTCGTCCTTGTAGTATGGGTTCAGCACCGTGCAGCCTTCTGTAGACTTTATATACATAAACGCAATGGGGTAATCCACCTTTCCGCGTATCTTCTTTGCACTTATCTTTCCCAAACCTGTGATACGGAGCTTCTCCCAATCAATGGCGAACTTCTGTTTGTTCTTCTCGTGCTGGTGTTTGGAGATGTCTATGCCATAGACACGCTCGTGATGGTGGCTGATTCGTTCGCCTTTAAACACACCGTCTTTCCACTCTCCCACCTGCAAATATTCGTGTGGCGCAATATAAAAGCCGAATCCATTGCGCTTTCCGTCGTCCCAATGACCATCGTAGAAGCTGCCGTTATTGCCGAAATGCTGTCCGTAGCCATTCGGTTTTCCGTGTTTCATCTCGCCGACATAGTAGCCCAACGAATCGGGAACGCCCATTTGAAACGGCTTATTCAGTGCCACTTCGGTGCGCTGCGATACCTTTGCCAACTCCTCCTGTGCCCTTTCGGCACCCATTACAGTAATTGTGCCGATGGGCGTGAACTTGTTACGCGTCTGCAACAGTAGGTTTCCGCTGTCCTTGTATATGGCAATGCGGTTGCAGACTGTCGTTTTAGCCGAACCGTTGCGCAACACGGTGTAGCGATTGATTTGCTTTATGCGCAGTTGGGCATCGGTTGGAATGCTCACCAACACACCAATGACGGTTTTGAGCGAGTCGCGTTGGCGTTCAAGATGTCGGTGATAGTCAGCTACTTTGTTGTATCCGTAGTCGCTTACGTTGTGCACACGCATATAATAAGTAAGCTCGTTGTGCTGCGTTTGTAAGCCTGCCAGCTCGTCGTCGGCAGTTTTCAGCTTGTTAGCTAACAGCTTGTGCAAGGCATTGCTGTTGAGATTCAAGATGGTCGAGGGCTTATTGCCCCACTTTGTTACGATGCGACCGAAGCAACTGGGCCAGATTGGAAAAGCATTTACCCAATAGCCATGTGTGCGAACTTTGCGTGTGCGGATTAATTCCTTCTCTATAACACCGCCAACGAGTTTCGAGTTCTTGTAATCGGTAAAGTAAACGGTGGGCTTTCCGTTTACTTCAAGCTGGTAATAGGCTTGCTGCTCCACCACTACGGCACAGCCATCAATGTCTTCTTGCGTGGGTGGAAGCATTCGGTAGACCACAAATGCGAGTAAAAAAAACGACAATACGGCACCCGCAATGCAGTATTGTCGTTTCGTAAGATGCCAACGCGCCATTCCTTATCTGCTTTTTTATATTGGTTGAAATATTCTTATAGCCTCAACAAGTTGCAGTATGAACCACAAAACAGCTGATTATTGAAAAACTCCAACACCACGAATGTTGCTGAAACAATGGTTACGATGTGCATCTTTTCGTTCATTCTACGAAGTTAATTATTAATCGTGAACGAGTGTTCGCCTTCTGTTGTATAGAAGATAATGATAATATTCCCTTGTGGGAACGCATTCAAGTCCAAGTTATACTCTTTTGCAGGTTCGGCAATCGCAATATCCTTGATGCTGTTTCCTGCTGCATTCTGCACCGAAATCTTCACGATGGGTTCGTTGGAAGTAGCCGTCAGCATTCCTTTATCGCTTATATGCACTTTTACTTCCAGTGTTTTGCGGTCAATGGTCTGCTTCTTTATCGATGTTGTTCTACGAACTTCGGGAAGTTCATAGCCAATTCCTTGCAAGGCTTTGATAGCAAATTTGCGCCCAAGATTTTCAAGTCCCTCCTTAGAATAGTAGATTTTGTTGTCTGCCAATGGGCAATTTGCCGATGAAACAACAAACGAATACTGCACGGCTTTGTGCATTTTGCCATAGGTTTCGTTGGCAGCGGCATACTTTCCGCCATATTCAGCACGGCCTACTTCGCCTATCAACAACGGAACCTTTGTAGAATCGAGCGACAAATCGCCAACTATGTCGTAAAAGATTCTCCTCATACGCTTCAGCCACGCTTCGTTGTAGTTGTCGATACCGTCTTGTTGGAGCAATATTCCTTTCACTACGCCCTTGCTCTGGGCACTGCGTGCCATACTGATAAGTTTGCCGTAAGGGTTGTTGTCATACTTTGCCAAAGCCTTCTTGTTGCTTTCATCGGTAACTTTCGATACATAGCTGCGATAGTTCTGCTTATCGAAAGCAATGATAGGGCTTACCGGCAACGTTACGGTAACGAAGCCAATGCGCTTTCCTTTTGCGGTTTCGCCTATTGTCTTGCTGAACGAATCGAGCAAGAAACCATCGGTACTTGTTCCTTCATCGGCTTTACCAATCATATTATCTTGCCCGATAACAAGATAAATCCAATAGTTTTGGTCTTGCGCATTCACTGAAATGCCCATTAGAAACAAGACCAATGAAACGATAATCTTCTTCATTTTCTGTTTTATTTAAGGTGTTTTTAGTATTCTTTAATTAAGTGGAAAAGAAAGGCGGAAGCCTCTCCAAGAAGGTTCCGCCGTTTGTATTGATTGCTTCCGAGGATTAGTCGAGGTTAGCCAACTTGTTGTCTGAACCAAGAACGTCCTTAATCTTCTCAGCATAAAGTTCGGTCATATACTCGCGAGCCTTGCCACAATACTGGCGTGGGTCGAAGTATTCAGGGTGCAATGCCAATGTTTCGCGAACACCTGCGGTGAATGCAAGACGAGAGTCAGAGTCGATATTAATCTTACATACAGCACTCTTGGTAGCCTTACGGAGCTGTTCTTCAGGAATACCTACTGCGTTTGGCAATGCGCCGCCGTACTTATTAATCATCTCAACATACTTCTCTGGCACTGAAGACGAGCCGTGAAGTACGATTGGGAAGCCTGGAAGTTCTTTCTCTACCGCTTCCAATACGTCAAATGCCAATGGAGGAGGAACCAAACGACCAGTCTTTGGGTCGCGTGTACACTGCTCTGGCTTAAACTTGTAAGCACCGTGAGAAGTACCGATAGAGATTGCCAACGAGTCGCAACCAGTGCGCTTAGCAAAGTCTACCACTTCTTCTGGACGTGTATAGTGAGACTCTTCAGCAACAACGTCGTCTTCAACGCCTGCCAAAACGCCGAGTTCGCCTTCTACTGTTACGTCGAACTGGTGTGCATAGTCTACAACCTTCTTTGTCAAAGCTACATTTTCCTCGTAAGGAAGTGCAGAACCGTCAATCATAACTGATGAAAAACCGAAGTCTACACAGCTCTTACATACCTCGAAGCTGTCGCCGTGGTCGAGGTGTAACACGATTTCAGGGTGGTTGCAGCCCAACTCTTTTGCATATTCAACAGCACCTTCTGCCAAGTAACGAAGCAATGTTTGGTTAGCATACTTACGCGCTCCCTTTGAAACCTGAATGATTACAGGCGACTTTGTTTGCACACAAGCTGTAACAATTGCTTGGAGTTGTTCCAAATTATTAAAGTTAAATGCTGGTACTGCCCAACCGCCGTCGATGGCTCTCTTAAACATCTCGCGTGTGTTTACGAGGCCTAAGTCTTTATAATTTACTGCCATAATATTGTTATATATTTAAAATGTGAATACTGAATACTAAGTATTTATTTGCAAATATACCCTTTTATTTTGTGAACACCAAACCTTATGAGCAGATTAATCTGTATGACTGTTAAATAATACATATTTCTTGATTTAAGCGAAGAGTTATCGAGCAAAACCAATGAAAAGCCCTACGCACGGAGAAATACGTTCTATTGGAATAAAAGACATTTCCCTTTTGGAGAATGAACGAACCTTTTAGCCTTTATTCCACTTCTCTTACACATCTTATTATATAGATAAAAAGAAAGCTATAACTGTGTAAATATTTTTCGCAAGAGTATCTATCACCTAACCATCTTATTATCAACACGTTGTAAAAGCTATTGTTTTGCATTGCAAAAGCGGCTGTTTTGCACGGTAAAAGCGTATGTTTTGCATTGCAAAAGAGCCGCTTTCGCAACGTAAAAACGAAATTATCATTTTCCTTCAGAATTATCTTTACAAAACCAAGGTGATTTCCACACCTTCTGCAAACAAAAAAAGGGGATTCATTCCCCCAATTATTTTTCTATCGAAACAAAAATACAGCAAGGCAAATGCTACTCGCTAAGACGCTTGAAGGCTTTCGGAAGATAGTCGATAATATCGCCTGCGATAAGGCTTTCCTTGCCTAAATCATTTGCAGCAAGGTCGCCTGCCAAGCCGTGCAGGTACATTCCGACAGCACAAGCATCTGTATGGTTGTAGCCACGAGCCAACAAAGCCGTTATGATACCTGTGAGCACATCGCCGCTACCTGCTGTTGCCATGCCGCTATTGCCTGTAGGGTTGAAGAGAATGTTGCCATTTGGCAAGCAAAGCGCACTGTTGTGCCCTTTCAGCAGTATATATGCGGTGAGGCTTTGCGCCAAGTTTTGCGCTTGTTCCAAACGTTCGTAGTCGCCGTTGGAAGGCGTTCCGTTCAGTCGGTCGAACTCTGCTGCGTGCGGCGTCATAATGATATTCTTCGGCAACTGCTGCAGCCACGCCCGATGAGAAGCCAGCATATTCAGCGCATCGGCATCGGCAACGACGGGGCACTGCGCCCTGCGAATTTGCGAAATCATAGCAATGGCAGTGTTCTCCTGCTGTCCTAAGCCAGGACCGATGCCCAATGCGTCGAAGTCTTCTACGTTTACGGCTTCCGAGAAATAAGTTTCCTCGTGGTCTATCTGCATTATGGCTTCTGGAACAGCAGTCTGCATAATGTCGTAGTTCTTCTTTGGCGTATGCACGGTTACCTTTCCTGCTCCCGAACGCAAACACGCACGTGTTGCGAGCACTGCCGCACCTGCCATTCCGTAGCTTCCTGCTATGAGCAAAGCGTTGCCCATAGTGCCTTTATGGACGAAATCGCCACGTGTAAGCAGCTTTTCCCGCACTTCGCTTTCCTCTAAAATGGCGTATTGTGCGCCTGTCTTGCTGATAAATTCCCTACTCAATCGTATATCGAGCACCTTCACGCGCCCAAGGAATTGTTGCGATTCGCCAAGCAGGAACGAAAGTTTCTTTTGGTGTAACGTCAGCGTCAGGTCGGCTTGAATAATGTTTGCACGCACATTGCGCGAGTTATCTTCTGCCAAAAGTCCTGAAGGCACGTCGATACTGACTACTTTCGACGGACTCTGATTGATGTATTTCACAAGCGAGGCAAAACCACCTGCAAGGGGTTTGTTCAGTCCGATACCGAACAAACCGTCTATAACCAAGGTTTCGGCAGTAAGTTCGGGTGGGTCGAACGACACGTTTACTTCCGTGAAATCCTTGAAATGCTTTGTATCTATCAGCCTGCTTTTGTTCAAAGCACAGTTCTCGGATAGATGGTTGGAGATATTAAACAACACCACCTTTACCTGATAGCCTTCGGCAAAGAGCAAACGTGCCACTGCCAAGGCATCGCCACCATTGTTCCCAGCCCCTGCAAAGACCACTATGGGCGTCTTGTTGCTCCATTCTTCCATAATGGCGTGAGTCAGTGCCTTGGCTGCTCGCTCCATCAAATCAATCGACCTGATGGGTTCGTGTTCTATCGTATATTGGTCGAGCTCGTGTATCTGAGCACTTGTAAATATCTTCATAATAGTGGCAAATTTACAAAATAAATGCTAATCCTATGAGATTGTTTGGGTTAATTTTCGTAATTTTGCGCAAAATAACTGATTTTGCACAATGAGTCGCATAACAATTAAAGATAAAACATTCGAGACTTCAATCCCAGAAGCAGTAATTCTTGAGAAAGTAGAACGTGTGGCTGAAAGGCTGAACAAGGACATGGCAGGCAAGACTCCCCTGTTTCTTGCAGTCCTCAACGGTTCGTTCATGTATGCTGCGGACTTGATGAAGTTTATTGATATACCTTGCGAAATAGGTTTTGTGAGGGTGGCTTCCTATGAAGGAACAGAGTCGTCGGGAAAGATTACCGAAATCATTGGCTTGAATGAAGATATTTCTGGGCGCGAAGTAGTAATCGTAGAAGACATCGTAGATACGGGCAGAACAATGGAACGTATGCTGGAAACACTGCGCAAGAAGAACCCTGCCAATATCCATATCAGCACGTTGCTGCTGAAACCAGGCAAGTTGGAGGCGGCTTTGAATATAGAATATGCTGCAATGGAAATACCTAACGACTTCATTGTGGGCTACGGATTGGACTACGACCAGCAAGGAAGGAACTTAAGAGACATATATACTTTAGTACAAGAATAATGAAAAATATCGTAATTTTCGGTGCTCCCGGTGCAGGAAAAGGCACACAGAGCGACAAAATGATTGAGAAGTACGGTTTCGGACACATCTCTACAGGCGATGTATTGCGTGCCGAAATCAAGAACGGTACAGAACTTGGTAAAACCGCTAAGGGCTATATCGACAATGGTCAGCTTATCCCTGATGAACTTATGATTGACATTCTTGCCAGCGTCTACGACAGTTTCGGCAAGGAACACAAAGGCGTTATCTTCGACGGATTCCCTCGTACAATCCCACAAGCTGATGCCTTGAAGGCTATGCTCGCAGAACGTGGACACAAAATCGCAGCTATGATTGAGCTGTTCGTTCCAGAAGACGAGCTTATGAAGCGTCTTATCCTCCGCGGACAGCAGAGCGGACGTTCTGATGACAACGAGGAAACCATCAAGAAGCGTCTGAATGTTTACCACACACAGACCTCTCCACTCATTGATTGGTACGAAAAAGAAGGCATTCACCACCACGTTGAAGGCCTTGGAACTATTGACGAAATCTTTGGTCGCATCGAATCTGTTATCGATGCACTATAATATAAAAAGATGATAGGCAGCAGGAAGTATTGCCATACGCATACTTTTACCCGCTGCCTATCATCTTTTTTGTTCAATAAAACTTCGCCACTTATTGGCTTTTCCCACCATTATTCATTATTAAAACTCCCCATCAAGCTATGGCAGAAACAAACTTTGTAGACTACGTCAAGATATATTGTCGCTCTGGTAAGGGCGGTAAAGGCTCTATGCACTTGCGCCACGTGAAGTATAATCCTAACGGCGGCCCTGATGGAGGAGACGGTGGAAAGGGCGGAAGCATTATTCTGCGTGGCAACCACAACTATTGGACATTGCTCCATCTGCGCTATCAACGCCACATTTTCGCCGAACATGGAGGCAACGGAGGGCGCGACAAGTGCCACGGAAGCGATGGCAAGGACGTTTATATTGATGTTCCTTGTGGCACAGTGGTCTACAATGCCGAGACAGGAAAGTTTGTTTGCGACATCTCATACGACGGTCAGGAGGTGGTATTGCTGAAAGGCGGTCGTGGCGGATTGGGCAATTTCCAGTTCCGTACTGCTACCAACCAAGCTCCACGCTATGCCCAACCGGGCGAACCGTTGCAGGAAATGACTGTCATTCTTGAACTTAAACTCTTAGCTGACGTAGGTTTGGTAGGCTTTCCCAACGCTGGCAAGTCTACATTACTGTCATCGTTGTCGAGCGCGAAACCTAAAATAGCCAACTATCCCTTCACAACGATGGAGCCTTCGCTGGGCATTGTGAGCTATCGCGACAACCAAAGCTTCGTTATGGCAGACATTCCGGGTATCATCGAAGGTGCAAGCGAAGGCAAAGGATTGGGCTTGCGCTTTCTCCGACATATAGAGCGCAACTCGCTTTTACTGTTTATGGTACCAGGAGATACCGACGATATAAAGAAGGAATACGAGATTTTGTTCAACGAACTCCGCCAATTCAACCCCGAAATGCTCAGCAAACACAGAGTGCTGGCAGTTACAAAGAGCGACCTATTAGACGATGAACTGATAGAAATGCTAAAGGAAACGCTTCCCACCGACTTGCCAGTGGTGTTTATTTCAGCAGTGGTTGGCAGCGGAATCGACGAACTGAAAGACTTGTTGTGGAAGGAACTCAACTCGGAAAGCAACAAGTTGAACGACATTGTAGCAGAAGACACACTCGTACATCGCGACAAAGACATGGCACGCTTTGAGGCAGAGATGCACGAAGAGGGTGCTGATGTGGAAGATGCAGAGCTTTACGATGAAGATAACTTCGACGAAATAGACGAACTTGACGATTTTGAGTACATTGATGAATAAGCCCGAACTGCACCATTACGCACTTGCCGACAACGTTGTGGCTTTCTCTTCTACCCGCCACGGCGGTGTTAGCCAAGGCAATTACGCTTCGTTCAACATCAATCGCTATTGCAATGATGTGCCCGAAAGCATAGAAGAAAACCGCAAAGCCTTAGCCAACAGCTTGGGAATAGACGTCAGTAGGCTCATCGTTCCGCACCAAATACACAGCGATAACTCGCGGTTGATAGCCAGCGAATACTTCAATTTGCCTGAAAACATACGCCAACAAATCATCGAAGGCGTTGATGCTGTGATGACAAACGAGCTAAATGTGTGCATTGGAGTGTCTACCGCCGACTGCATTCCCATACTTCTCTACGACACAGAGCACCACGCCGCTGCAGCTATACACGCTGGTTGGCGTGGCACAGTGAAGCGTATTGTGCTGAAAACCATCAAGGAGATGGGCACTATCTTCCACACCGACCCGCAAAAACTGAAGGCGGTCATTGGTCCCGGTATATCGTTGAAGAACTTTGAAGTGGGCGACGAAGTCTACGAACAGTTTGCCAATGCCCATTTCGATATGGAACGAATTGGCAAACGCTATTGCACCATACAGCCAAAAGAGGGTGAAGCACCTTTGAAATGGCACTTAGACCTGAAACTTTCCAACCGTATGGATATGGAAACAATGGGCGTTTTGCCCGAAAACATTATAGACGAAGGCATTTGTACCTACGATGCCACAGCCGATTACTTCTCTGCCCGCAGACTCGGCATCGATTCGGGGCGCATCTATAATGGCATTATCTTGAAGTAAGAAGTACTTACTTTCTCTTTTACGCTATTGGTTTGCCACGACCCTAAAACCATTCTTGCCGTACCAAACCTCCCCTATTATATATAAGGTGTAAGCAAACTACTTACACCAAACCACTGAGTTGGGCTTTCAAATCTTTCAGTTGGTCGCGTACCGATATCAAACTCTCAAGCACTTTCTGGCTCTTATCGGCACCGCTGCGGTTTTCTTGCAACATCTTGCGTGCTGCAGCAATCTTAAATCCACGCACTTTCACCAGATTATAGATAATCTTTATTTGCTCAATATCCTTGTCCGTATATTGGCGAACACGATTACCTGTGGTTTTCGGACGGAGATGCGGAAACTCTGTTTCCCAATAACGGAGCAAACTTTCCGACACTTCCATCATCTGTGCCACTTCTTTTATGGAATAATATAGTTTACGCGAATTATCTGCCATATATCAATCATTTTACAATTCATTTGCAAAAATAGTGAAAAGTCAGTATCTTTGCAACTCTTTTGGTTGATTTTTATAAAATTAAAGTATATGAAAGAAATGACAGCAAATGAAATCCGCGACTCTTTCAAGAAGTTTTTCGAGTCGAAAGGACACGTCATTGTACCGTCTGCACCGATGGTTATAAAGGACGACCCTACGCTGATGTTCACCAACGCTGGTATGAACCAGTGGAAAGATATAATTCTTGGTACGAAAGAACCAGAACCACGACGCCGCGCCGACTCGCAGAAATGCTTGCGTGTAAGTGGCAAGCACAACGACTTGGAAGAAGTCGGACACGACACCTACCACCATACAATGTTCGAAATGCTCGGCAACTGGAGCTTCGGCGACTACTTCAAGGAGAACGCCATCGACTATGCGTGGGAGTATTTGGTTGATGTTCTGAAGCTGAACCCTGCCGATTTGTATGTTACCGTATTCGAAGGCAGCCCCTCGGAAGGTATTGCCCGCGACGACGAAGCTGCACAATACTGGCTCAAACACTTGCCAGCAGACCACATTATCGACGGAAACAAGCACGACAACTTCTGGGAAATGGGCGAAACAGGCCCTTGTGGCCCTTGCTCGGAGATACACGTAGACTCTCGCAGTGCCGAAGAAAAGGCAAAAACACCTGGTCGTGAGCTTGTAAACAAAGACAATCCGCAGGTTATCGAAATATGGAACATCGTCTTCATGCAGTTCCAGCGCAAGTCTGACGGTTCGCTCGAACCTTTGTCAATGAACGTCATTGATACGGGTATGGGCTTCGAACGCCTCGTACGTATGCTGCAAGGAAAGAACTCGAACTACGATACAGACATCTTCCAGCCTACCATCAAGGAAATGGAACGTTTGAGCGGAAAGAAGTACGGCTTCACTACGCCATCGGGCGAAAACGGAGAAGCAAGAAACGAACAAGAGAAAATAGACATCGCCATGCGCGTCGTAGCCGACCACATGCGTGCCGTTGCCTTCTCAATTGCCGACAGTCAGCTGCCAGGCAATGCGAAAGCAGGTTACGTTATCCGCCGTATCTTGCGCCGTGCCGTGCGTTACGCCTACACCTTCTTAGACCAGAAGGAGGCGTTTATCTACAAGTTGCTCAACACGTTTATCCACGAAATGGGCAACGCATACCCTGAACTAACCGCTCAACGCGAACTCATTGCACGTGTTATCAAGGAAGAGGAAGACTCGTTCCTGCGCACTTTGGAGAAAGGCATCAACCTTTTAACCAACGCAATGGACGAAATGAAGGCGCAAGGAAAGACCGAACTGAACGGCAAAGAGGCGTTCCGCCTGTTCGATACCTATGGTTTCCCACTCGACCTCACCGAATTGATTTGCCGTGAACACGGCTTTAGTGTCGATGAAAAACAGTTCGAGGAAGAAATGGAACAGCAAAAGGCACGTGCCCGCAATGCTGCCGTTGTTGAAAACGGCGACTGGGTGGTGCTGAAAGAGGGCGAACAAGAGTTCGTAGGCTACGACTACACCGAATACGAATGCCGCATTTTGCGTTACAGAAAGGTTACACAGAAGAAGAATACTTTCTTTGAATTGGTGTTAGACCACACGCCTTTCTACGGTGAAATGGGTGGACAGGTTGGCGACCAAGGTGTTTTGGTGAACGAAGAGGAAACCATCGACATCGTTGATACAAAGCGCGAGAACAACCAAAGCATTCACATCGTGAAGCAACTGCCAAAGAATGCAGAGGCAGACTTTATGGCTTGCGTCGATACCGACAAGCGCGATGCTTCGGCAGCCAACCATACAGCAACCCACTTGTTGGATTACGCACTGAAACAGGTGCTGGGCGAGCACTGCGAACAGAAGGGTTCGTATGTCAGCGCAGACACTCTGCGTTTCGACTTCTCGCACTTCCAGAAAGTAACCGACGAGGAATTGCGACAGGTAGAGCGCATCGTAAACGATATGATACGTCAGGACTTGCCTCGTGGCGAGTATCGCGACACACCGTTAGAGCAAGCAAAGGAGATGGGCGCAGTGGCATTGTTCGGCGAAAAGTACGGCGACAAAGTGCGTGTCATCAGCTTTGGTCCTTCGTGCGAGTTCTGTGGCGGTATCCACGCTACCTCTACGGGGCGCATTGGCTTCTTCAAGATAATCAGCGAAAGCAGTGTTGCTGCGGGCATTCGCCGCGTAGAAGCCCTCACAGGAAAGCATTGCGAAGAAACCCTCTACGCACTTGAAGACACCGTGCGCGACTTAAAGGCGATGTTCAACAATGCGAAAGACTTGAAGGGCGTTATAGAGAAGTACATTCAGGAGCACGACGCAATGAAGAAGGAAATGGAAAGCTTCCGCCAACAAACCGTTGTCCGCTTTGCAAACCGCTTGGTGGAACGTGCAGAAACCGTGAACGGCGTCAAGGTGGTGAAGGCTGTGTTGCCCGTTGAACCTGCTTCGGCAAAAGACATCGTCTTCAAGGTGCGCGAAGCCATACCCGAAAAGCTCGTTTGCGTATTGGGTTCGACCCACGAAAACAAGCCTTTGCTCTCGATTATGCTGAGCGACGATATGGTGAAAGACCACGAAATGAACGCAGGAAAGATTATCCGCGAAGCCGCAAAGCTGATTAAAGGCGGTGGCGGCGGACAGCCCCACTACGCACAGGCAGGCGGTAAAGACGCTGAAGGCGTAACCGCAGCAGTAGACAAGGCAATTGAATTGGCAAACCTGTAATAGGGTTTCAAGGCAGCACGGCTGCCGAAATACATTCTAAGAACAAGGAGGGTATGCAGAAAATCTCATCTGCATACCCTCCTTTCTTTATCTACCAACACCAGTAATAAAAAATATACGCAAAAATAGATTCATCTGCATACCCTCCTTTCTTTATCTACCAACACCACAACCACGACGTTGCACAGCTACCATTCTGCACCAAAAGCCGTGCAGCCTCATCGGTTCACACACCTCTTCTCCACCTCATCTTCCTGTCTTTAAAGTACTTATATAGCACTAAAATGGTTATCATACAAATTATTTACACGTAGAGAAATATTTATTTACGTGTAAAGAAATTATTACTTACGTGTAGAAAAATATTTATTTACACGTAAATAATTTAGCGAACTTGCGTTAATTGTTCTTCTTATAACTCATCACAGCCCAACCTCCCATAAAAAGTGCAATGCCTGAAAGGGCAAATATCTGATGGGCAATGCTGCTGAAACTGCCACCACGAATAAATACTGTACGTATAGCCTCTATGAAATAGCTTACAGGATTGACGTACGTGGTGAGATAAGGCACAGACGGCATAGAGCGTGTGGGGGTGAACAGACCAGAAAGCAACAAGAGTATAACCACAAAGAACCACATTACGAAAATGGCTTGTTGCATCGTGTCGGAGTAATTGGATATTATCAGTCCGAACGACGAGAAGAACAATGCCAGCAACATAGCCAGCAAATAGATGAGAGCGATATTCCCCACTGAAGTTATGCCATATACAGCCCACGCCAATACAAGGCAGACGGTAATGATGAAGAACGCAATAAGCCAGTAAGGAACGAGCTTTGCAAGAATGAATGTCCACTTGCTTACAGGGGTTACATTCATCTGTTCTATCGTCCCCGTTTCTTTTTCGTTCACTATATTGAGCGTTGGCAGGAAGCCAGTCATCAGCATCATTATGATGGCAAAGAGTGCAGGAATCATAAATAGCTTGAAGTTAAGGTGCTTGTTGTAGAGGTACAGCGTAGCCACCTTCGACTGAATGGCTGCGGCAGAGGGCAACGCATTGGCAGAAACGACCTGAGAAAGATAAACCGAGCCTATGGAGCCTTTTGTTCCATTGACGGCATTGGCAGCAATAAGCACCTGTGGCATACGTTCCAAGGTAAGGTCGCGACTGTAATTTTGCGGTATAACCACTGCTATATCAGCCTCGGAATGCTCTATGTTGTTGAGTGCTGCTGCGTAGGTAGGTTGCTGTCCGTGAAATACAAAGTACTTGTTTGTTTCAATTTCGTGTACCAATTGCTGCGACTGCGTAGAACGGTCGTTATCCACAACATCTACCGCAATGTTCTTTACCTCCATGTTCATTATCCACGGCATGACGCACATAATCACAATTGGATAGATTATGATGAGTCGTGGAAGAAATGAATTCCGACGAATTTGGGTGAATTCTTTCCGTAAAAGATATTTCAGTGTCATAGACTTCTATTCTAATCGTTTGTTGAACTTGGCAAGCGAGAGGGACAACAGCACCACAAGCATACCTATGAGAATCGTCGTTTCACGGTACACTTGCTCTATTCCAACTCCCATAATCATCAGTTTACGCATGGCACTTGTATAGTAGCGCGTGGGAACAATGGCTGATACGTACTGCAATATTCGGGGCATTGACTCAATGGGAAATATCATTCCAGAAAGCATGATAATGGGCATCAGCAGCACCATAGCCGACAACAGCAATGCCACAAGCTGCGTTTTCGCAACATTGGAAACAAGCAAACCCAACGAAAGAGCCAAGAGGATATATATCGTGGAAATAAGAAATATCCAGAACAAGGAGCCTTGCAACGGTACGTCCAACACGAAAATAGCCATAAGGAGTATTACTATCAGGATAACAAAAGCAAGCACCAAGTAGGGAACAACCTTGGCAGCGATAATCAGCAAGGGGCGGGTGGGCGAAACAAGAAGCACTTCCATTGTGCCTTTTTCCTTTTCGCGGACAATGGAAATGGAAGTCATTATGGCGCAAATCAGCATCAGCAATGTTCCTATGATGGCAGGAACGAAGTTGTAGGCTGATTTCATTTGCGGATTATACAGCAACTTTGAGTTTAGCATACTGCTTTCTGCATTCGTGATAACCGCATTGGCATAGGTCGCCCACAGCTGCGCCATGTTAGGGTCGGTGCCGTCTACAATAAGCTGAAAGCCCGATTTCCTGCTTGCAAAGTCCTTTGCAAACACCACTGCCATATCTGCCTTTTGGTTACGGATAGTCTGTTCAGCCTCGGCAGGAGTATTAACAACCTTCGTTATGGTGAAGTATTCCGATGCCGACAAACGGTCTGCTGCCTGCTGGGTGGCGTGGTCAGCATTGCTCATGACAACGACTGTCCGAACGTTTTTCACATCGGTGGTAATGGCAAAGCCAAACAGAAGCATCAAGACTATCGGCATACCGAACAGCATCAGCATTGTGCGCTTATCGCGAACAATGTGCTTGGTTTCCTTGACAACAAATGAAATAAACTGCTTCATCTATATTCAACATTTATATTGAGAGGTATTCTTAATCCGAACTGCGCGTTGCCTGTCGTGCTAAATAGGTGAACACGTGGTTCATATCGGGCTGGTTGAGGTTTCGTTTCAGTTCGTCGGGCGTTCCCAAAGCCTTTATTTTGCCGTCCACCATAATGGAAATACGGTCGCAATATTCAGCCTCGTCCATATAGTGAGTGGTTACAAAGACGGTTATTCCCCGCTTTGCAGCATCGTAAATCAGTTCCCAGAACTGGCGGCGCGTGGCAGGGTCGACTCCTCCCGTAGGCTCATCGAGGAACACAACTCCAGGCTCGTGGAAGATGCTGACAGAGAAAGCCAACTTCTGTTTCCAACCTAATGGCAGATTAGATACCAAGGTATTGCGATGTTCTGCGAAGTTCAAACGCTGCAACAGCGTATCGGTCTTATGGCGTATCTCATCGTCTTGCATACCGTAGATGCCTGCAAAAAGACTGATATTCTCTGCAACAGTAAGGTCTTCGTAGAGCGAGAACTTCTGACTCATATAGCCAATGTATTTCTTTATCTGCTCATATTCGGTGCGTATGTCGAAGCCCACTACCCTGCCAGTGCCACTTGTGGGTTGGTTAAGCCCCGTCAGCATGTGCATTGCGGTGGTCTTGCCAGCTCCGTTGGCACCGAGAAAGCCAAAGATTTCGCCCCTCTTAACCGTAAAGGAGATGTCGTCTACCGCACGGAAAGTACCAAAAGCCTTGACAAGATGTTCTACTTCGATGACATTTTCAGCCTCATTGCCAACCTTATTGCCTCCTTCGTGCTTGATGCTGGGTGGGTTAAATACATCTCTAAACTCCGTTAGAATCTCTTCGGGAGTCCCTATACCTCTTATAATACCTTCTGAAAGAAAGGCCACACGCTCGCAACTTCTCACCTCATCAAGGTATGGTGTGGAAGCAACAATGGTTATATCGTGCGCCTTTAGTTGTGCAAGTATCTCCCAAAACTCTGTACGACTGACAGGGTCAACGCCCGTTGTTGGTTCGTCAAGGAACAGCACGCTCGGTTGATGAACAAGGGCACAGCAGAGTGCCAGCTTCTGTTTCATTCCGCCAGAGAGTGCTCCTGCCTTTCTATTCTTAAATCGTTCAAGCTGCGAATAGATGGCTTTGATAGAGTCGTAGTTTTCTTCTACCGTCGTATTAAATAGCGTTGCGAAGAACTTAAGGTTCTCTTCTACGGTCAAATCCTGATAGAGCGAGAACTTGCCTGGCATATATCCAACCCGCTTGCGTATCTCTTTCATCTGGCTTACCACATCGAAACCATCTACCATAGCCGTGCCCGCATCGGGAAGAAGCAGCGAACAGAGAATGCGATACATAGACGTCTTGCCTGCTCCATCGGGACCAATGAGTCCGAAAACCTCACCTTTGCCCACCGAAAAGCTGACATCACGCAATGCCTGCACCTTACCGTAGTGCTTTGATATGCTATTTACTTCGATTGCATTCATCGCTTTCAATATGGCTTAAAACTTCACTTCGCCGTACATTCCTATCTTTACATAGCCGTCGTTGGGGAACTGTATCTTGACAGCATAGACCAAATCGGCACGCTCATTGTCGGTAACAATGGTCTTAGGCGTGAACTCCGAGCGGCTCGAAATCCAACTAACAACACCATTATACTGCTTTTTCTGACCGTTCCCATAGTCTGCCATCACCTTGACCTTTTGCCCAAGGCGCACGTCTTTCAGTTGTTCTGAAGTGATGTATGCCCGTATGAACATTCTCTTGGTATCGGCAATCTTGAACAATGGCTTACCGATGGAAACAAATTCGCCCTGCTCTGCATACTTTTCCAAGACGGTTCCAGAGAGCGGACTCTTCACGAAAGTGTGGGCAATCTGGTCGTCAAGCTGTGCTTGTTGGGCACGCACGCCAGCTTGCTGTGCGCTTACTCCTGCCTGTTGTGAATTGATTCCGTCAATCTGTGCAGCTATTCCCTTGTTCTGTTCAGCCAATGCAGCGTTCTGACTGGCTATCTGTTCTTCGGTTGCTGCAAGCTGTTTCTGCAGCACTTGTATCTGATAGTCTATATCATCGACCTGCTTTCGTGGGACGGCACCATCGCGCAGGAGTTCCGAAAAACGCTGACGCTCATGCTGCTGATTGGCTATCTGCTGACGAATGGACGCCACCTGCTTCTTCAAATCCAACTGTTTGCTTGCTGTTGCCTGTCGGTTGGCAGCCAACTGTCGCTTATTTGCATCGAGCTGACCGTGCGTAGCCACTATCTGGTCGTTGCTTGTTGCCAACTGGGCACGCTTCAACGTAAGCTGTCGGGAGTCTATCTGTCCTACCGTAATTCCGCCATTGAGCAACTGTCCTTCCGCAACATTAAAGCTTATCAGCTGTCCTGACGACTCGGCAGACACTGTAACTTCCGTTGCTTCGAATGTTCCTGTTGCGTCATAGTCCTTCTTATCTTCTCCGCAAGATGCCATTATAAAGGCAAGACTGGCTAATAAAAATACCTTTTTCATATTTGTTGGTTGTTTTTCTATTCGTTGTTGGTGTATTTCAGATTATACATTTCCTTGAGCATATCTATCTCGTGAATAGCCTGTTGCGTCTTGGCTGCATTCTCATTGTTTATCTCTCGCAGCAAGCTATTGACGTCAATGATACCGTGGGCAAGCTTCGATTCGGCAGCTTTGCGTACGTTTGTGCGCAGTGCAATTATCTCGTCGTCGCCTTGCATCATCGTGCGGTATCGGCTTACATTCTCTGTTTGCTGTATCTGTTCCATATTATTGTTGAACAGGAACACCTCTCGTGCATTCTCAATCAGTTCGCGCTGCGCCTTCAACTTGGCTTTATCGTTCTTGTGCGTATAGAGTGCGCCCACGTTCCAAGACAGTTTTATGCCCACTATGCCGTTCAAACTCCACTTGCGACTTATCATATCCTCGAACATATTAAGCCCCGGATAGCCGTAATAGCCTTGAGCATAAAGCCCCAACGTGGGTCGCAGCTTTGTGTTCAAGGCTTTCTCTTGCACTTCGGCAAGCTTCAGCTGATTGTCGAACAGCCGTATTTCGGGACGATTGCTTGCCGATGCGCTTGCCTCAACAGCCGCTGGTTTCTCGGGATTGCTAACCTCCATGCCACAAAAAACACTTAGCATACGCTGCAACATCTGCCGTTGCGATTTCAAACTCTCGTTCTGTTGTGCTACGCTCAGCCGCTCTGCCTTCACGTTGTCAAAGTCGCTTGTGGCTGCCGTACCGCCTTTCACCATAGCTGCAAGTTTCTTTTCACTCGACAGCAGCAAAGCCTTTACATCGTCGTTCAGTCTGATTTGTTCGTCAAGAAGCAAGAGCGAGAAGTACATTTCATTGACACGCTTGCGCACCTGATACAGATTTGCTTCGGTTTGTGCCTCCTGAACCTTTCCTTCCTGACGTGCTATGCTGCGCTGACTGCCTATGGCACCACCGTCATAGATAATCTGCTGAAGGTCTACACCTATTTTATATTGGTCTTTGGTCAGCCCTTTCATGTCGAGTCCCATCTGTTGGTACATACGTTGCATATTCTCTGGCCACGACACCACATCGCTCTGATAGGTTGCCTGCGCCGAAGCAGTAATCTGCGGTAACCACCCTTTTTGAATATTTTTGACCGTTAGCTCAGTTGTCTGAACGATTAAGCCATACTGTTTGATAATGGGATAGTTCTTCTCCGCAGCCTGCTGACATTCTTCCAACGTCTGTGCTTGGGCAACAGATGCCAGCATTAGCAAAACAAGGGTTATTATTTTCTCTTTCATATTGCTGAAATTATATTGCTCTTTCTACTTCTATGGGACAAAGATAATATTTTGTTCTGTTACTTCATTAACCAACACACCGATATTATTGCCCTTTTGTACGATTATTATTAAATATCCTCTCGCATTCGATAGAATTATGTTAATTTTGCAATTAATTCGTACAGAAAGGCAAGTTTATGGATAAAGCAAAGGTAGTAAATCACTTTTCGTTAAACAACATTGACTTAGAAGAACTTCTCAGACAACAAGATACGTTCTTCGTAAACGATGATGCTGTTATCATTTTCAATGGGAGCATACAACGAAGCCCTATCTTTCATAAGGAAGAAATATACCAAGTTGCAGAGCCTCGTATTGTTCTTGCGATGGAAGGCAGCGGCGATGTATGCATCAATCTGCAAGATTACCATATAGAAAAAGGTTGGGTTATGCTGATTGATTCCGATTCTATCTTTGAAGTCAATGAGATTTCTTCCGATGCCCTACTCACTGCTATCGTGCTACGCGATAGTATGGAAATACCCGAAGAAATTGTATTTAAGCCTTCTCCAACAGAATACGACCGACTGATGCGTATGTTTTATCTTGTAGGCGACGTCATGAAGCTTTCCCCTTATCGCAGAAAAACCATACAGAACCTGGTGAAAGCCATTGTTTCCGACATTCAAGAACTGAAAGAAGCAGAAGAGAAAACCATTAGAAACGAGGGTTCCATACGTACACAAGAGCTGTTTCTGCAATTCAAACGCTTGGTGCATCAACACTGTATGCAAGAGCGTTCCATACCATTTTATGCCGACTTGCTTCACGTTACACCGCACCATCTCTCTGCAATCATCAAGAAAGCCAGCGGTCAAAGCGTAATGTATTGGATTAACCGTGCCACTGTTCAAGAGGCAAAACTGCTGTTGAAAACCAACAAACTGATGGCTTACGAGATAGCAAACCGTATGAATTTCACCAGTGCTTCGGCTTTCTCTAAGTTCTTCAAACGCGAAACAGGTATGACGCCTCGTGCCTATCAAGAAAAAACAAGCAGATAATTGCGCCTTTTACTCTGCATTATCCAACTCTCTAAAATAAGCGTCAAAGGGCTAAAAGGAAAGAATGTAGCAAAGAATAGCTATGATTTGCTTCTACCTCTGACTACATTTCAATCGTTCTTCCTCCATCGAACGCCTCCGATTTTTGCAGTCCGACATATTCTTTACACGTAGAGAAATATTTATTTACGTGTAAAGAAATTATTACTTACGTGTAGAAAAATGTTTATTTACACGTAAATAATTTGGGAATGTTTTGCAAAAACGAGATAAACAGCTAATAATCAAAAGGTTGAAAGATGGGTTTTGTTGCATTTAAAAAGCATAAAAACGATTCAACTTTTTAGAGCATAGAAAGAGAAAAAGTTGGAAATGAAAAACCGATGCGGCATTGCAGAAAACCGTATGAAGAAAAACAACAGCGAGCAGGCAAAGATGCAAAAGGGCAATGGAGAATATTTTCGAGAAAAAAACTATAACTAATTTCTCGTTAATCACATTTTTGCAGTACTTTTGCAGTCTGTAAAGAATAGGTAAAAATAACGTTTTAAGGGAAAGATTATGAAGAAAATAAGAGCAGCAGTAGTGGGCTACGGAAACATTGGGCACTACGCTATTGAAGCACTCGAAGCTGCCAAGGACTTTGAGATTGCAGGCATCGTGCGTCGTCAGGGCGACAAGGATAAACCTTTGGAACTTACGCCATACGACGTTGTAGACGATATTGCAAAGCTGAAGAACGTTGATGTAGCCATTCTTGCTGCACCAACACGCAGCTGCCCCGAATATGCAGAACGCATTGTAGCTATGGGCATCAACACGGTAGACTCGTTCGACATACATTCAAGCATATTGGACTACCGCACAAAGCAAATGGAGAACTGCAAAAAGGCGGGCAAAGTGAGCGTAATTGCGGCGGGCTGGGACCCTGGTTCAGACTCTGTGGTGCGCATCTTGATGGAGAGTTTGGCACCCAAAGGCTTGTCGTACACGAACTTCGGACCTGGTATGTCGATGGGACACTCGGTTTGCGTGCGTGGCAAAGAAGGTGTGAAGAACGCACTTTCTGTAACTATCCCATTGGGCGAAGGCATTCACCGCCGTATGGTTTACGTGGAATTGGAAGACGGCGCAAAGCTCGAAGAGGTTACAAAGGCTATCAAGGCTGACCCATATTTCGCCAACGACGAAACCCACGTGTTTGCAGTGGCAAGCGTAGACGACGTGCGCGATATGGGACACGGCGTCCACCTCGTTCGCAAAGGTGTGAGCGGAAAGACGCAAAACCAGCATTTCGAATTCAATATGAGCATCAACAACCCTGCACTTACAAGTCAGATACTCGTAAACTGCGCCCGTGCCACAATGCGTTTGGCAGCAGGTTGCTATACGATGCCCGAAATTCCTGTGATTGATTATTTGCCTGCATCGCGCGAGGAGGTTATCAACACGTTAGTATAAGAATTTCCAATTATTGCACATAGAATAGAAATAATAAAGAGAAAAATGCTTTATATTCCTTTCTTTTCGTAACTTTGCACCTGATTAAATGTTGTAACAACATAAATGGAAAAGGCATTGAAACGCTTTATTGCGGAGTTTCAGCATAAAATTCCGCAACACATCAATCTGTCAGCCGACTACGAAAAGGTTTCGGCAAGGTTGAAGCAGCACCATATAAACTTGGGGTCGAAGTCGTTGCGGAAACTCTGGGGCTATGTGCTATTGAAGGAAAAGCCATCGAAAAAGACATTAGACCGATTGGCATTGTTTGCAGGTTTTCAGAACTGGAAAGACTTGCAGACCGCTATTCACGGCGTTGGCGATGGGCAATTGAACTACGAAGAGGAAGACAAAGAGGATTGAGCTGAAAAGAAAAGCTACGATTCAAGACATAAAAAAAGTTCAGAACTGTAAAGTTCCGAACTTTTTTTATTTGTGGATTTCTCAAGAGAGAATTACTTGTCTTTCTTAGCAGATGCCACTCTTCTTTCCTTAATACGAGCAGCCTTACCTGTAAGATTGCGCAAGTAGTAAAGCTTAGCGCGACGTACCTTACCATGCTTGTTCACCTCGATATACTCGATATTAGGTGATTCCATTGGGAAAATACGCTCAACACCGATGGTGCCTGACATCTTACGAACAGTGAAACGCTTCTTTTCGCCCTCACCGTTAATCTTGATAACCACACCACGGTAAAGCTGAACACGTTGCTTATTACCCTCGACGATTTTGTAAGCGACAGTTACAGTGTCTCCAGCTCTGAACTCTGGGTGCTGCTTGCCGGTTGCAAATGCTTCTTCAGCAATTTTAATTAAATCCATTTTTTAATTAATTAAATATTGTTTGTCGTTCCAATACAACATAGTACGCGACTCTTCCACGACCAGCGGTTATACCGAAAAGCGGTGCAAAGTTACGATAAATAATTCGATTAACGACTGAAACTTTCTTATTTGCAAACCTTCTTTAACTATATTTCACTTATACAGAACAAAAACAAGAAGACTGAAACAACGTTGGCTGACAAGTTTTTACTACCTTTGCAGAAAGCAAAAAACGCAGATTATGAATAAGAAGATGTTTCTAATAGGTGGTATGGCTGCTGTATTGACCTGTACGCCATGTGCAGCACAGCGGGCAAAATACCAACTTACAGGTGTGCAGCGCAGCAGAATACTGATTGACGCACGCTACGACAAGGCTAAAGACCCAAAGGCTGTGGAGTTTTTAGCACCCTACAAGCACATAGTAGACAGCATTATGGGGCCAGTAGTGGCGCAGTCGGACCACTATATGGCGGCGCATCGGCCAGAGAGCGACCTATCCAATCTGCTTGCCGACATATTGGTATGGGCAGCAAAGGGATATAACGAGAAGGTCGATTTTGCCGTTTACAACATGGGAGGCATTCGTGCAGCACTGCCCAAAGGCAATGTTACAGTGGGCGACGTGAACGATATTGCACCGTTTGAAAACAAAATATGCTTCCTTACGCTTAGCGGCGAGAAGGTGTTGGAGCTGTTCCAACAGATTGCCCATACAGGTGGCGAAGGCGTTAGCAAGGGAGTGCTGCTGGGTTTGACGAAGCGTAACACGCTTCAGTATGCGAGTCTGCACGGTAAACAGATTGACCCAAAGGCGAAATACCGCATTGCCACCATCGACTATTTAGCACAGGGCAACGACAAACTGGAGGCTTTCAAGGCTAAAACCGACGTCAATGCACCGCAAGACGCATCGAACAATTCGCGATACATCATTTTGAACTACTTCAAAGCGATGACAGCGGAGAGAAAAACCATCAACAGCAGGAAAGAAGGGCGCATTGCTTATGTCAGCAATGAAAAGAACCAACCTGCCATGATAGCGAAGTAAGGTGGATAAGTGGGACTATAAAAAAGGAAAAGAAACAATGAAAAAGAATATTTTACTGATAGCCTTGTGTATGTTCAGCGTAGTTGTCTTTGCACAGAAAAAGCAACTCACCATTCTGCATACAAACGATACACACAGCCAGATAATGCCTTTCAACACCACACTTGCCGACACACTGCGTGCAGGACGTGCGGGCTTCGAGCGTCGCATAGCCATGTTGAAGGAAGAAAGAGCAAAAGACCCCAACCTATTGCTGTTCGACAGCGGCGACTTCTGCCAAGGTTCACCCTACTTTACTATGTTTAAAGGCGATGTAGAGGTAGGATTGATGAATCTGATGCACTACGATGCAGGCACAATAGGCAACCACGAGTTCGACTTTGGGCTTGACAATATGATACGAATGTTTAAGGATTTGAACTTCCCCATCGTATGTGCGAACTACGATTTTGCAGGTACTGAATTGGCAAAGATTGTAAAGCCCTACATTATATTAAAGCGCAAGGGTCTGAAGATTGGCGTGTTTGGTTTGTCGCCACAACTCGATGGGTTGGTGGTAAAGGCGAACTATGGACCGCTGAAGTATATGGACCCGATAGCGTGTGCGCAGAAATGTGTCAATGAACTAAAGAAAAAGAAATGCGACCTTATTATTTGCATATCGCATTTAGGCTTGAACATCGAAGGAGTTAGCGACGAAGAGTTGGTTGCAGGCACACGTGGCATCGACTTGATATTGGGCGGACACTCGCATACTTTCCTCAATGAGCTCGCTTACGTGAAGAACTTGGACGGCAAGAAAATAGGCATCGACCAGAACGGAAAGTCGGCTATCTTCGTAGGAAAGATGGTTTTAGACTTGGAAAAGAAGAAATAGAAAAGCAAAAGGAGTTAAGGCAACACAGCGTCTTAACTCCTTTTACTTTATATCCACTAATAAAATTACTCGAAATAGAACGTCAGCGCAATCATCTTGGAACGGGCTTCTTTTGCAAAATTAGCATACATCTGCGTGTTCTTATCGCGCAATTCCTTTACGTGATTGGCATCTAAGCTGTTCGACAGTCCATACATAAACTTCAATTCAGGGCGCAACTTGAAGAAAGGAAGATAGAAGTCGCAACCTAATCCCACCTCCAAATAAGCATCGCCGCCTTTTAACTTTAAGTAATCGTCGTTCTTTCCCGACAGATTAGCCATTGGATTAATACCCAACATTAGGTAGGGACGATGATTGTTGAAACGTGGAGCAGCCGCAATAAGGTTGAAAGCGCACGAGATATACACGGATTTCAAGTCCTGTGTATTCTCAATAGGTTGCCCTTTGGCGTTCAAGTCCGTCAGATTTCTGAAAGTAAGGTGGCGTGTACCAAAGTACATGGTAGGTGCTATACGCAGCTGAAACGTCGTGTTCAGGCGCAGTTCGCCCAATACACCCACCGTGAAGCCAGCGTCCCAGCGGTCTTGGTCTACCGAAATAACCTTCTGCACAGATCCGCTACCATCGCCAAGGTCTACCATTTGCGGTCCCGTATTAACAATTTCAAGGTCTTGCAAGTGTGTACCAACCATAACACCGAAATGGAACGGACGCAAGTCTGTATAGGGACGGTTCTGCACGGTGCGTTCTTGCGCAAAGCCAACCATTGATGTTGCCAACAATAATATTATGTATAGAAGTCTTTTCATATCTTTTCTTATAACGTTTTCTCTATTTATTTATTGTAACACAAGGCTTTCATCTTTGTTTTCAAAGCCAATAAGACCATAGGTTTTATTTGTATATTGTCTAAATATTTCATTTTCTCATCATCATTTGTAGGTATTAGAAAAATATTGTTTACCTTTGCACCATACAAAAGTAGGTATTGAAGACAATCCTATACAAAAACATTATTAATATAATAAAAGATTTATAATTATGGCTTATGTAATTAGCAATGACTGCATCGCTTGCGGTACATGTATTGACGAATGTCCAGTAGGAGCTATCTCTGAAGGCGACATCTACAAGATTGACGCTGATGCTTGCACAGAATGCGGCACATGCGCAAGTGTTTGTCCAAGCGAAGCTATTAGCTTAGGCTAAGACAAAACTAATTGTTACTGATTAAATTTAGGCGGACTCTGCGGAGTCCGCTTTTCTTTTTGCCCTTCCCGTTTTCTTCAGCACCCGCTTTAACAACAAAAAAGGAAAATTACTCACAACATAAGTATCCAGTTGAGTAAGTATTCGTTTTCTTCCTCAAAAATATCCCATGTTGATTATCAATAACTTACATTTGTATGGTACAAAAATGTTTCCTCAATTTGAGTAGTATCGATTAGTAAACATCTTGGATGTTGTCACCTTTATATTTATTAAGACCTTATCGTGTAGGTGAAATGTCATAGCCTGATGCATCGTTTTCACTCTTATCATACGCATTGTCAATATAAAGCTGCGGATTCTTCAAGAAATCATCTTCTTCAACAAAGGCTATATACGAACCAGTTAAGGCATCTATACATTTACATACATTACAAGAATATTGTTGAGGATTTTGATTGAATCTATTATTGTTTATTATATCAAATACTTTTTCGGTTTTATAAGTTCTAACCCTACATCCATCAGAATTAGTTTGAATCTGTTTAAACCAGTCATACCCTCCATTGCTTTTCATTATCACTCCAACCACTCCATTCCGTTGAGATGTTCTGTCCTTTCTTGATATTTTCTTGAGGCAGTATTCTATTTCCCAATCTATCCAATGGCTTTCTTTCATATTAGGTGAAATTATAACAATAGTCACAGAGGTATCAAACATCATATCCTTAAGATTCTTTTTGATGTTTTCTGTAGAAGTGTCTGTTAAATCTGGAGAATCACTAGTTTCTCCTTGATAATACTTCGCATCATCTCCAAGTGCTCCTATTATTTTGTCTCTTAGAGATTGAGCTTCACTATATTTATACGAGATAAAAGTTTTATGTGCCATATTATTTAATATTTTGTATTATTGTTAAGACCTCATTAATTAATTCGTTTAACGGGGTTGATTCGTCTCCAATCTTTTGAAAAGACTGTTTATATAGTGCAAATTCTTCTTTTGAACTAATTTCGTCCATATATTCTTTCCACAGTTCTTTTGAGATATAGCCAGTTCTTCCTACGGGTATCAAGAAATTACCTTGTTTTCTGGATATGTCAAATTCTGCACGCATGCCATCTGATAAAACAATTTTATCATTTTCTAGTTTATTGCCTAAGATAAAGATTGAAATACCACTATAGGATATCATATCTTCTCTATACTGTTGCCATAGTTTTTTTATTTCATCATCACCTTGAGGGAATGGCCGCAAAATAATCTGATTTGTCAATGATTTCTTCTGATTTTTGTATATTTCTGTCAGAGCTCCACTAATGACAGAACTCCCTACACCTAATCCATAACCTGAGACTATCCTGTAGTTTTTATTAATTAAAGCACCGCTTAATTTACTTATAAAATATTCATATGCTTCCCTGCCATCTGGTTCAAACTCAGCAGCAGCTCCAGATATATACACAGTTCTACTATTATATTTAAATTTAATTTCTCGTAATATGCCTGTTATTTCAGAATACTGCTCCACGAGAACTGTCTTTATATTGAATCTCTTTAAATCATCAATAAAATATTGAAGCTTCAACTTTTTATATTTATAATCAGATTCATCTAAACATTCAACTTTGAATATATTCCTTAAAATAAAATAGTGCTCTCTTTGATTACCTTCCAACTGCACCCTAAGTTGTGAACTTATATAGGAGAAGTTGGGATCAGTGAAACTAAATCCTATAAATAGGAAAGTTTTATTCATTAAATCTCCTTTTAAAGCATCAATAAATGGGTGTTGCTTATGGGAATAATTCTCATAATCATCACGTATTAAAACAATTGAGTCGGGATTATCAACATCACCATGCATTTTATATATCACAGCATCTCCGCCTTTTACTCTCCTTGTAAGCGAGGAGCAAGTTGCCTTTACATCATATCGCTTTCCTTTTTGTCTTAAAGACTCTTCAATAAGTTTGTCATAATTCGTTGTCCAAAAAGTTGCAATAGGTAAATCAGAAAGTAATTTATGATTATCATTTGGTCTCTTGTCATTACCAAAGGCATTTATTATAATATCATTGAATTTTGTTCGACTTCGATTTTTATTAAAATAATATTGCGCAAGACTAACCAGGTCCTGTTCCTTATCTATGTCCAAATCTAATTCTTTTGCAATATCATATAACAATTCTTTCCAATTAACACAACCACTTGAAGCAGATAGTCCTGCACCGGCAAATATAGCAGCGTCTCCCTCGTTCAAAGCTTCTAAGTACTTATTAACGAAATATTCTCTTGATATAGGCATGTCTATTTAGGATATTGGTTTCTTATTTCTATGGCTTCATCTACCCACTCGTCTATATGGAGATTTATATAATCATAAACACAAGTGCTAGAACTGTACGGAGGATTATATGCTTTGCAGATTTTAGAGAGGTTAATCTCATCTTTATCTGCAGGGGTATTACACTCAACAATATAATTCATAGTCTTGTCAATACAAAATGAACTAAAAGGATTTGCACCTTGTGGACTTTGAGAACCAAATACATCCTTAAGATTGTGTATATATACACCTACAATACCTTTTCCTTCCTTCCAAGCTCGTTCAATTTCATATTTACACCACTGCCTCTTCGAAGTCTCGCTACCAATTAATACAATAACACATGACCTATAATCCATATTATTATTTATCCAGCGTTTGATAGAATTGTTTCCTTCTCGCTTAACTTCTTCCCATTTATTGGAAGAGACAGGGGAATTACCTTCTAGAACTCCCATATTTCTTACCTGCCCTGCTCTCCATGCATCATTTGCAAAATGAAAGCTGTAAAAAACCTGATGTTTTATCATATCAATGTAATTTAAAAGTTATTTTTAAGGTTCTGCAGCCATCTGTATTTCATCCTCGTGGATTTCATACATCTTGGCTGATTTTGGTGAATAAATCTCTTGATCATTATCCGTCCACTGCTCACATTGTTTGATGACAGTTTCCAGTGCATTGGCAGCTTCCTCTGGTGGGTAATGATATTTCTTCAGAAGATGTTTAATCATTCTACGCATACCTGCACGGGCTGACTCTTTCTTTTGCCAATCAATAGTGCGGTTCTTACGTAGAGAGTCAGTAAGTTCTTTTGTCATAGCTACCAATTCTTCATTACTATAGAAGTCGTGGATTGCTTGCGGTTTGGTCAAGGCATCATAGAATGACTTTTCTTCAGGAGTGAGTCCAAGTTCATTAGCTGCTGAATCGACTGAAGCAATCTCTTTTGCTAACTGCAAAAGTTCTTGGATAACTTCTTCATTGGTGAGTAATCCTTTCAAATAGTTGGATAAAGAACGATTGAGCAGGTCAGAGAATTTCTCTGACTGCACGATATTGGTCTTTTGATAGAGTGCCACTTTCTCTGCTAATAACTTTTTAAGCAGTTCTACAGCTATATTTTTTTCTTTCATCTTAGAAATTTCATCTAAGAAGGCTGTATCAAAGAGGGAGAACTCGGCTTTAACATCAGAGAAAAGATTGATTACACCTTCACTTTTTACACTTTGTTTCAGCAACTCGCTAATACGAGCATTGATTTCTTTCTTCGTAACTTTTCCTTTGCCTGTCATTCGGGAGAGTAAAGTGCGTACAGTTTCAAAGAATGCAGCCAAGAAGCGTTGCTCTTCATTCAACAGGCTTCGGCAAAGAGTGATGGAATTGTGCAGCAGTGCTGCTTCTTTCATATAGAGCGGTAACTGTTCTTGTTTATCGGCTGCCAACATAAAGTTTACACCACCTTTGATTATTCGAGCACGGTCGGCATCTGTTCCCGTGTGGAACTTGCTATAATCATAACCATGAAATAAGTCTTGGCACACTTCTAATTTCTCTTTAAACTTTGTAAATGCCATACCTTTGATGTCAGGATTTCCAAAGTTCTTTCTGTCGCGTACTGTATAATCACGCATGGCTTCTTTCAAGGCCTTGGCAATACCGATATAATCAACGACTAATCCGCCCACTTTGCCATTGAACACACGATTTACTCGTGCAATGGCTTGCATCAGATTATGCCCGTTCATCGGTTTGTAAACATACATAGTTGCCAACGAAGGAACATCGAAGCCAGTGAGCCACATGTCCACCACAATAGCAATCTTCATCGGGTCGTTGTCATCCTTAAATCGTTTGGCAAGTTCTTTCTTATACTGCTTGTTTCCGATAATGTCGTGCCATTCTTCTGGGTCTTGGTTGCTGCCCGTCATGACAACTTTCACTTTATCCGTCCAATTTGGGCGAAGCTCCAGCAGCCGATGATAAATGCTCATCGCTATGGGACGCGAATATGCCACTATCATTGCCTTACCTGTCAATTCATATTGACGGTTTCCCTCATAGTGTTTGAGAATGTCTTGGCAAAGAGAATCGATGGTAGCCGGTGCACCGAGTATCTCTTCCAAGTGTGACATCTCTTTCTTGCTTTTCTCTATCTGTTCTGTCGTTGCACCTTCTTCAGCCAACAGCTCGTATTCGTCATCAAGGGCTTGCAAGGTTACATCGTCAAGATTTAGATTGATAACTCTGGATTCATAATATACAGGACAAGTAGCACCGTCATTAACCGCCTGCGTCATGTCATAAATATCAATGTAATCGCCAAAAACCTCTACGGTATCTCGGTCTTTGGTAGAAATAGGTGTACCAGTAAAGCCAATATATGAAGCATTGGGTAGTGAATTGTGAATGATTCTTGCCGTGCCGATAGAGACCTTACCTGTAGTGGCGTCGACTTTTTCCTCAAAACCATATTGTCCTCTATGTGCCTCATCAGTCATCACGATAATATTTCTTCGCTCTGACAAAGGTTCGTCAGACTCCTCAAACTTCTGCATGGTTGTGAAGATAATGCCATTAGCTTCTCGTCCACTCAATAGCTCTTTTAGATTCTCACGACTATTGGCTTGCACTGGTGTTTGACGCAAGAACTCCTTACATTTAGAGAATTGGGTATAAAGTTGATCGTCCAAATCATTGCGGTCGGTAATCACAACTATTGTGGGCTGAGATAACTCTTGTTGAAGCAAGTGGGCGTAGAAAACCATTGACAATGATTTTCCGCTGCCTTGCGTATGCCAGAACACACCGATTTTACCATTACTTACTGTAGCATGTTTGGTACGTTCGATGGCTTTCTTCACTGCAAAATACTGATGATACCCTGCTAATATCTTGGCACTCCCTTTTTCTTCTTTGGAGAAACAAATAAAATTCTTGATGATATCCAAAAGCCGTTCTCTTTGAAATATTCCTTCAAAGAATGTATCATAATCGACGAATTCCGTACTTTCATAATTGCCATCTTTTGTTTTCCATTCCATATAGCGATCTTCCTTGCTGGTAATTGTTCCTGCTTTGGAAAGAGCCATATCGCTCATTACACAGAACATGTTGAAAGCGAACAACGATGGTATATCCTTCATATAATTGCGGAGTTGAAGATATGCTTCTGAAGCATCCGTCTCTTCACGGGAAGGTGATTTTAATTCTACAACCACCAATGGTAAACCATTCACAAATACAATGATATCAGCACGTTTTTCTGCATTTTCAATGAATGTCCATTGGTTGATAACTTGAAAAGTGTTTTTGTCCGTATGCTCAAAGTCTATCAAATAAACCATTTCATTGCGCATTTCCTTGCCATTGAAATAAGAAACTTCTATGCCATGTTGCAAATAGTCTGTAAAAGTTTCATTCCTCTGCACCAAACTACCCATATCTATATTGCGTAGTTTGATAATCGCTTCGTGAATGGCTGCGTATGATTTCTTTGGATTAACAGCTTGCAGGCTTTCTTCTAATTGTGCTTCATAATAAGGCACATAGTAATCTCTTTCAATATCCGGGCCGTACTGATATTGATAGCCCATTCCCTCAAAAAGGGAAATCAGCGCTTTTTCGTAATTATCTTCTGTAAATGGCATATTAGCTTACCTGTTTTATTAGGTTTTGAACTATTTTAAAAGCAATATCTCTGGCATTCTTCTTTTTCTTCTTTGTAAGAATTCTTTTGATAGAGCTTTGCATGGAACTCTTGATGCTATCTTTTTTAAACCAATCTGGATATTTGGTTGTTTGGATAATTTCATTCATAACTTCTTCAAGAATATCTTTATCACTGATCCAATGGCCAACAATATTCTTAATTTTTTGTTCTTTGATATTTCCTTTTATACTATCCTTATCATCAAAAGATGTTTCTAAATCTGGTATATCGTATTTAATAAATTCGGGGATGAGTGCATGTATGCTTTTAGTACCAATACGCTTGATGTGAGACATCTGATGCTCCAATTCTGGAAAAAGAGAGCCCTCATTGATATTCAGAAAATCAAGTTCGTCAAGTATCGCATCCTTAGCACTACTATCAATAAGTAATTTATCTTTTGAGAATGCATGCTTTAGGCTACAGACACTCTTTTGTACCTTACTGCTCCAAACATCATTAGGATCCTCATATATATTAATTGCCCCCGACAATAGGAAAGCTCCACTTTGGCAAATAATTCTACTATTGCTATAACTTGGCAGGATAAAATGATAAGATTGTAGTATATTAATGAAACTATCTATTTTTGAATATGACAAATTGAGACTTTCCGATAGTTTTTTCAAAGTACAATCACCGTCTAATCTTTCCTTTGCAACAGAAGATAGTGCCTGTATCTCCCGATTCAAGCTATCTTCTCCATATGCTGAACTATAAAAGACAATCCCATCAACTTCTTCTGCTTCATCGGCATTATTGACATATTCTTTCGTGCAACAAGCAAAATATAATGCAACCAGCGGATTCATTGTGACATCTAATAATCGTGTAGGCAGACCATAATGTTGTAACTTGGTTAGTATATCAAAGTCTGAAGCATTATAAAATTCACTTGGAACTCTTGAGATAGCCTTTTGTATTATTTCATCCTCCACTGATATTAGAGACTCCCTATAAATTGCAGGACGAATATCCCATAGAGAATTACTTTGCCCTCTGAAGAAAAGGATTTCAGAACTTCCTTTTTCCAATAAATCTTTCCTTATATTCGATATTGCTTCAATATACTCCGTGACAGATGTTATCTTAACAAATTCTTCTTGCTCTTGTTTCAAAATTTCGTCCATATTAATTTATGCAGCAATCTTCAAATTATCATTTATATGGCGGTTTAATTCGATTTTATCATCAAGGGATTTGAGAACAGAAACCACTTTGTCTTGTGTCGCTTTTGATGGAAGTAATATATCAATATCTTCTATTACTGGAACTGTCAGACTAGGAACAGCAGAGCCAACATTCAGACTAGCAAAGTCTTTCTTACAAATGGAATAGTAAACGAATAATGGATTGGCTATAGAATCGTTGATAATGGACCAAAACATAGTGTCAACAGTCCAGAAAGGTTTGTCGGCATATATTACATTGTTCAAACTACCTTTTCTCGGAATTAATATTGAAGGGCCATCGTACAGCGACCGCTCACCATAACGCATGATGCCTCCACTGCCGTATATAGGTATATCGCCATCAGCTAATTGCTTATGGTCTTTGCCGTATTTGATAGTCAGGACATCCCCCAACTTATATTCTTTCCATTCTTCCATAAATGGGAATTTAGTTGTTTATATCATTAATTTTTAGCTCGCCAGACATCAGCTTCGGGAGAAGCGTGTTTCTAATTTTTGAAAGGTTCCTGATTTCGTTTTCATAAATTCTTATAGCATTGAATAAGGGATTAATTCTTTTGCTAAACTCACTTATTATAGTTACAGGAGGTATTAATAACTTCATATTCTTAATAATTTTAGAATTTACAGCAGTTGCTATCGAAGATGTACTTCCTAAGCGAGCATAGTTATAATTTTTTAGAGATAGATAAGTATACTCTCGGAAATAGCTTTTGGGGAGGTAAAATCTTGCTACTGCCTCATTTGTTGTTAATTCACAATTAGAAATACCCACTCTTCCTACTGTAAGTTTAAAACTTACAAGAATAGTATCTTCTGGTACAACAATGATATTAAATTTTGAAATAGCTTCTTTTGTAAGATATTCTTTTGAATCCTCAATAAAAATTTCATTGCTACCTAGATCCGAGATAGATATCCATTTGACATTTCCATTGTTGATATTAGAAAACCATTGCTGTTCCTTTCTTGGAGGAGTTTTACCAATATTTATTTTAAATATGGTTTCTGCAGAGCATACTCTCCAACTTTCAGGTATCATTCCTAACTCTGAATCCACAAACTTCCCTTCCTTAAATGGTTCAAAATCCACAAACCAAGATTTGAACAACGCTTGTGCCTGCTGCTCTAAATTATCATTTATCCGTCGGTTCAGCTCGATTTTAGAGTCGAGAGAAGAAAGAAAATTTCCTATCTTCTGCTGTGATTGCAGAGGTGGGACTAAACATTGCAAATTATTGAAAGTCTCTCTTGTGATAGTATCAAATACGCTACCGTGGGCTGACTTTTTGAGTTCATCAACCTTAGTTCGAGTTAGGTAATATAAGAAGTTCTTATCTACAATACTATTTCCCCGTAAACCAAAACATGATTGATTGCAGCACATCGGGTATGGAATCATCGCCATAGCTCCAACTGTACCTCTTGCAGAAATAATAATATCGTTTTTTTCTAATAACTTAGTTGAACTATTTAGTAATCCTAATTCTGAAATATGTTTTTCAGTATCATAAACATACTTGGTGACAGACACAAAGTCTTTCACCGACAACCAAGGAATTTCTCCATTCCAATATTCTGGAACAGACGTTTTAGGTGTTCCTCCGCCTATAATTGTTGCGAGGTCTGTATATTTATATTCTTTCCATTCTTCCATAATGAGAATCAATCATTTTGTTCATAATAATACGAATAATCAATACCTTTCATAAACATTTCTCTGTCGTCAATCTTGGTGGTGAGTGCTGGTTTTACTAAAGCCTTGATGTGCGTACTATCAGAAACACTCTCACGCATGGCTGACAAATATTCGTTCTTGTCTATCTGGCTCCAATCTACACACCGTTTGAGAGAACGTTTTAGCATGAGATCAAGCCAGATACGAGTGCTTCGTCCATTGCCTTCCATAAATGGATGCGCTACGTTCATTTCGACATACTTGTCCATTATTTCGTCGAAGGTGTTTTCTGGCATTCTTTCAATCGTTTGTAGCGTAGCAGAGAAGTGCATACAATTAGCAAAAGTGAAACCTCCTTTGGATATATTTTTAGTTCGGATTTGTCCTGCAAAGTCGTAAAGACCTCCAAATAGATAGGCATGAATCTGTTGTAAACATTGTATGCTGCCTGGCTCAAGACTTTTCAGCAAGCCACTTTCATATAGCTGATATGCTTTCTTTCGACTTTGACCATCTAATGTATTATCACTATATGTAAACCAATCAAGGAACTCATTTGCTCGATTGTTAGGATAGTGCTTTGCTAATAAAGTTACTCCTTCACTATCAAGGACATCTGCAATACGCATCTTGCCATCTGGTGCTTCAAATTTAAAGTTGTGAGTAATACTCACGGGTTCAATGCCTTCTTGTTTTAACTTACGTTTTAACCAACGCCAATAGTTACCAGCTTTGGTGTAGTCAGGCTCATCGTTAATGGCACGTACAATGTCTGTTGCAGAAAACCACCAACAATTACTTTCTTCATCCCATACGGCACGTACTTCACGGTCGTTGAAGAAACGAATTGATTTCTTATGTTGTTCTTTCTTCTCTTCCATAAATGGGAATTTAGTTATTTATATCATTAATTTTCAGCTCGCCAGACATCAGTTTGGGAAGAAGCGTATCACGAAGTGATGTTAAACACTTACTTTCGAGAAAAAGTTGTCCTTTTTTCTCGAATATAGGTGTAACAATCTCATTATATTCTGCTATTTTTTCAACAAAGACAACATTCATGGGCAGTTCTGCTATATGTTTAGGATAAATATGTGGCTGCGCAGAACCTACTTGTGCATCAAATATTTCCTGTTGTCTTTTCTTTAGCATGATATACCAAAAATATACATTTGGAGTTATCGAATCATCAATGTAAGAAGAATCTGAGGCCCAAACAGGAATATACCATAAATTTATATACCCAGCATTAGCTCCTGATGCTGCTATTGTCAAAACAGGAGCAGTCGTATTAGCTTGGTTATGGTATGTTGCAGGTTCTATACCCCCAGCGACTACTGGTATATCTCCTTTTATTGCATTCTTGGAAAGGAGTCCTTTTCCGCGTTTAGGCATAATTAGATCCCCTATCATATTTTCTCCTTCAGTAATATGGGGAAACATTTCGTTGAACAAAGCTTGTGCCTGTTGCTCTAAATTATCATTTATCCGCCTATTTTTATGAAATAGCGGTTGATATGAGCTATATGTGTGATATGCTGTTTGCATTTTGATTTAACTGATGAATTTGCGGTGAGAGAGTTTGACGTTTGTTTGATTGACCATTGCATAGTGCATGGTTGTATCAATTTTAACATGCCCAAGGAGTTTTTGTACTTGCTCCACGGGCATACCTTTATCTATAGCCATAGTCGCAAGTGTCCGACGGAACTTGTGTGGATGGACACGGACAATCTTTGAAAGCTTCCCAATCTTTCTTAATCTTGTCTCAACCCCTGATATTTGTAACCGATTGTGTGGCTTGGCAAGAGACACGAACAATGCTTTGTTTCTGTCTTTCCGCTCTGCGAGATATTGCTGTAAATGTATCTTTGCACGAGCATTGAAATACACGATACGTTCCTTGTTGCCTTTACCGAAAACGATACACTCACGCTCGTTGAAGTTTATATCCTCACGATTGAGCTTTACAAGTTCTCCAACACGCATACCAGTAGAAGCCAATAGGTCTATCATTGCTAAATCTCGTACCCTTGTACAGTTATCGCGCAGTTGTTCCAAATTTTCGTCAGTAAGGACTTCCTTAATCTGTGTTCCTGTCTTAACCTTGTGTATTCTACGTACAGGACTTTTAATTATGTAATCCTCATCCTCTAACCATGAAAAGAAAGATGAAAAGATACGACGGATATTGTCTATTGTAACTTTACTCGATTTGTGTTTCCGTTGAAATACAGCCAAATAAGCACGAATATCCTCTGTTGTATAGTTCGTAACTTTTTTAGGCATTTTCTTGAAAAGCTGATTAATGGTCGAGCCATAATATTTTATGGTAGGTGTGGTGCAACCTTCAACTTGCTTAGCTGACAAGAATATCTCTAACAGACGTTCGTTAGATGCATTGTTCTCTTGCATCAGCTCGTCGTCTGCCGTAATGGAATAGTTACTGATTACTTGCAGTAATACTCCATTGAGTTGTGCCATTTGTTCTACACTTAATATACCTGCCATTGCGTTGCTAATTTCTGAAATCAAATTTTCTTTCATGTTCTTCTATATTAATGAATTGATAATATGGAAGAACATGCAGTCTTTTACTTGATAGTGAAACCTATGCTTGCCAACTGTTTCCGTATCTCGCCCTCCAAATCATGTGATTGAGCAAATAAGTCGGATAATTCAGTAGTGAGTTTGTCCATCTTCTCTTGGAAAGGAATACCGTCGTCTTCCTGTTCAGCTATGCCAACATAGCGTCCGGGGGTAAGAATATAGTCTTGTTTTGCCACATCGTCAAGGGTAACAACCGCACAGAAGCCTTTTTCATTTTCAAGTGTCCCCTCGCTATACTTGTCGAATGTGTCTGCAATCTTTTGTATATCTGCTTCTTGAAGTTCACGAAGTTTGCGGGTAACCATTGTTCCCATGTTCCTTGCATCTACGAATAAAATCTTGTCTTTCTGTTTCTTTTCTCTATTGAGGAACCATAAAGAAACAGGAATACCTGTAGTATAAAACAACTGTGAGGGTAGGGCAACAATACCTTCTATTAAATCGGCCTTGATGATATTTTCACGAATAGTCCCTTCGCCTCCTGTCTGTGAAGACAAAGAACCATTTGCCAATACCATTCCTATTTTACCTTTGGGGGATAAATGATGAATCATGTGTTGCAACCAAGCAAAATTGGCATTGCTTGCAGGTGGAATACCAAACTTCCAACGCACATCATCTTGTAACTTATCTGCTCCCCAATCACTGAGATTGAATGGTGGGTTAGCCATGATAAAATCAGCTTTTAATGTGGGATGTTGGTCGTCAAAGAATGTATCTGCATTAAACTTACCCAAATCAGCCTCAATGCCCCGAATGGCAAGATTCATCTGAGCCATTTTCCATGTCGTAGGGTTACTGTCTTGCCCATATACAGAAATATCTTTGATATTGCCTTGATGTCTTTCTATGAATTTGGCAGATTGCACAAACATTCCACCAGATCCACAAGCAGGGTCATATACTCGCCCATGATAAGGCTTCAAAACCTCAACGAGGGTACGAACAATGCAAGCCGGTGTATAAAACTCACCAGCTAATTTGCCTTCTGCTTCTGCAAATTTAGAAAGGCAGTATTCATATGTACGCCCCAATATATCTTTGGAATCTCCATGCTCTTTCATTTGAATATTGGTAAACAAATCTACCACATCTCCTAAACGCCTTTTATCCAATTCCGGCCGAGCGAAGTTTTTGGGCAGAATACCTTTCAAACGGAGATTTTCCTTTTCAATAAGGCGCATGGCATTGTCAATAACCGTACCGATCTCTGGCGTATGGGCTGCCTCTGCCACCACACTCCACCGTGCTTCTTGGGGGACAAAGAAGATATTGTCTGCCATATATTCATCGCGGTCTTCTTCGAATCCTTCACCATTATTGACTAATTCCTGATATTTGGTTTCAAACTTGTCGGAGATATATTTTAGGAAAATCAACCCCAATACTACCGATTTATATTCGGAAGCATCGAGATTGCCACGAAGTAAATCTGCTGCTTTCCATATTTCCTTCTCAAATCCGATGTCTGCTGTATTTTGTTTTACCATGATTCTATTGTATATTATTTTTGAATGATTCATATTAACAAACACTTTATTTGCCATCATCTGTGTTAATCAGTTCCTTTGGATTAACTTGTAATATCTCAGCTATTTGAAATAGCAATTCCAGACTTGGTTGGCGACGATTGCAAACATATGAATTCACTATCGTAAAACTCTTGCCAAGTTTCTCGGCAAGCCATGTCTGCTTAATCCCTTTCTCGATAAGCACCTCTTTAATTCTATTAGTTGGACTTTTCATAAATAATATATGATTGTTTGCAAATATAGTAAATATTCTTGTATAAGGAGCAAAAAAGAGGAGATATTTTCTCCTCTTTCAAAAGTTTTATATCCACAATCCTATTTGCTCTTCTTATTTTGTAGATTATTCTGCATTAGACTGTCCGCTTTTGCTTTCAGTTCCATGTTATAATTATCCGTCTGCTTCCTGATTCTTTTAATCATGGTGGCATCGCGATGAATATCAAACACGTCGTTGAGCCATAGGATTTCCTTAGGGCTGCAACCTCTCCACACTCTGATGATACGGAATTTCAAGGCATCATCCTTGTATTGTTGTTTGCTTTGCCATAGGAAGTAGTTACCGACCAAAGAAACAAAACAAAGGATAGACACTGCCACCACAGAAGTAAAGACTTTCGATGACTTGATGTCAAAGCTGTGCCTGTGAATATGTTCCTGCGGTATTGGATGCTCTTTATTCTCCTGCCACTCGTGCAACATAGTTAAGACACTTGCTACCAATTTGTCCATGGATTTAGCCTCCTCGTCCTTGATGCGCACTTGCACACCAATATACTTGTTAATCACTTCTTTTGTTCGCTGTTCATACTGATTGAGCAATTCCTGATCTCGCTGTTCATTACTTTGTACCAGGGTAGATGAAACAGGGAGAGGGACAGAACTGTTCTCCTTTTCTTTCAACTCCTTTAGCTCCCTATAAATTGTCTCCAGTTTGTTTTTGATTTCCTCAAAGAGGACATATGTATTATTATCTGACATAGTTATAAATGTATTTTACGTTTTTTCTTTTTCTTCTTTTTATCAAGTGTGTTGTAAACCTCCGCAGGGACAGTACCATGAGTTTGAAACAAATCCAATCCTCCTTCTATGAGGTTGTTGGTAATTTCGCTCGTAACACTTGCAACATTGGATATGAGGCTTATCATTCCTTGTGTTTGCTGTTCTTGTTCCCTGTTTTTCTGTTGCAGAGCAAAGTCTATCTTGGAATAACTGAACCCCCTATCCACTTTAGAACCATTGAAATGATAACCGTTCTTTTCAAAGATGATCCCCTGTACTTCCTGTGAGTTACCTTTATACTTAAAGCGGACATCAATATCTTGCTTTTTCAAGTGAGCAAGAAGGTCTTTCCAATTCCTGCGCTGAGCAATCTCTGCTTTCAACGTCTGATAGATTTCATACTTGGTCTTATCAGGTTCTTTCAAGCGATGCTCCTTGACTTTCTCCTTGCCACCAGCGAAGTACAAACCGTATTTTGTGGTCAGTTCTTTACAAATCTTCTCACTTCTGAATCTATCGTTACGGTCAGAGATAGTCTTGCCGTTATTATCTATTCGGTTGAATGCAATATGCACATGTGGGTGCTCCTTATCGAAATGGCGACCAATGATATACTGCGTATCTTTTATTCCCATCTTTTCCATGTACTCACGAGCCACTTTCACCATCCACTCATTGCAGAGTCTTGGGGAGTCTTGTGCAGAGAAACTCAAGGAGATATGTCCGACAACCTTTCCCACTTTTGGATTCAGTTCCGTTTGGTCAATAAAGCTCTGAACAATATGGTTGATACTGTCTGTTCTCACTCCGAAACAGTCTATAAGCTCTGTTCCTTTCTTTGGGTCAAGGATGTAATTAATAACACCCTTGAAGCCTGAGCCTTTCATTATCTTGGCTATCATCTTCGTATCAGGTTTAGGATTTCGTCAATCTTGCCAATGATGATTTTGTGGAAAGGAGCAACGACATGAAACCCATCCGCATTGGCACGATGTGCCAATTGATTGAGATTATTTGCCATTCCACACAGCTTGCGGATGAAGTCTGCTTGCTCTACGGTCAGTCGTTCAATGACATTTCCTTTATCAAGAACTTTTCTTACAAACTCACTCATGGTTACTCCTGCGTTTTTGGCTTTGCCTTTGAGCGTATAGTAATCCTGCGTATTCAGTTTCACCGTGATACGGTATTTCTTCTTTTCGGCTACGCCCTTGGTTGGACGACCACCTTTTTTATATTCTGTTTTTATCATACTTGTTTCTTTAATTTGATTTGATGGAGACCAGCGGGATAATCCTCTGCAACGACTGTCAGGAGGTGGAGCAAGTGGTTTTGGTATGCTCAAAACATAAACTTGCTCCCCGAAAAATAGATTATGCAAAGCAAATCCTACAATCATAGCTTAATCTCTTTGGTTTTCTTATTTTTTGCTTTCTCTGAATGCTTGAATTCAGCACATAAGTACTCATTTAGGTCTTTATAATTCTGGAAGACGGAAGAGCAGTTTTGAACATCAAAACCGTCTCTTTTGAGTTGTTCTAAAGTTCGCTTTCCTCCTTCATCATTATCTAAATATGAATAGATGAGCTTGTGCTTCGAAAGGAAAAATCTTGACTTTTTGATATTATTAATCGAGTTAAGTATCAGTGCAGCTTTCTTCTCTTCATCTGGACTCATCGTAAGCAGACTAAGATAATCCATAAAACCTTCAAACAGATTGATTTGTTCTGAAGGACTGGGAACATACGACACATCGGAAGGAGGCAAACACCCTTTGAAGTATGGATTGCGCAACGCATACCCATAAGAATTGTTTGGAAAACCTATTGCGTAAAAACTTCTATCACCAATTCTATAATGGATCTCCTTACAATATTTTTTCGCAATGTTCAGATTGATTCCTCTATGTGTGAAATATTCTATGAGATTCGGATGACATAAGAAGGTAGAGCCGATAATCTCTATACGTGATTGGCTTGGAGAATTTGTTTCGCTATTAGCTATGGATAATTTCGGCAGGATATTTTGTTTGCCATTAAACAACTCTATAGCTTGTACTAAACTGCAATTATGTAATTTCATAACTAAATCTATAAAACTCCCACCTTCATCAAGTGCAAAGTCATACCATAGATTTTGATTATAATCAACTTTGAAACTTGGAGTATGTTCATTTCGGAATGGACTTTTATACATTCCGTAATAGCCATAATTCTTTATAGGGTATATAGACATACTACCTAAGTAATCTTTAATTGATATTGCTTTAATTTCATCTATTGTCATACTTGTAACTTTTAAGTTTATTACTTACTACAATGTGATATTCTTGTAAGTCATTGACAATGAAAGAAAAACATGTAGTACTAACTATCTTTGTAGTAATCATTGCATGTGTATATGGTAGGCTGGTAGTAATGAGGTAGTAACACCCTATCTAATAGTTTACTACGGTCTAACCTTTTCCCTTTCAATGCCTTATCCCTCTTTGTAGTAAAGTAGTATTAATAATTTGTATTGTAACTTTGGATAAAAGGATTGGGAACAATCTTGCGTATATGATAGACATACATTGGATTGCCACTTATCCTTTTGGATTTCCGCAAGAAACCAGCCTTTTTCAAGGCTTCTCCCATTCTCCTTTCACTTAGGTTAAGCGTTGTATATCCACGCAAATAGTTTAAGATTTCAGAAGTGGTCATATAACTCTCTTCGGTTGCTGCCGGCTTTTCCATGCCTTTAAGAAGCATTTCATACTCAACAGTCTGCACTTGAAACCCTTCGCTCTCTTGATGCAGTTCGGCTATTTCCTCTTCATTGAACCAGTAATGATAGTCAACTCTCCACAATTCAACTGCCTCGGAGTACACCTTGTTGATATTAATCTCTTTAGCTGCGTCAATATCAATATGTTCAACTTCAAAAGGTAGAAAGCGACGACTGCCTGTCGGATCTGTTAGAAAATCATTACCATTAACAGATGCCATAAAGCTTGCTAAGTGAGGATACTCTTCTATGTAAGTGTCGTATGGTCTACGATATTTTACTCTTGGTGTCGTTATCAGATTCTTCAATTCATTTTCATCTCTCTTATTGAGTGCCTTTAGCTGGTCGTCAATATTGATAAAAAGGTATTCCGCAATCAGTGTTTGTACATCTTTTCCTTGTGGGTCAATCTTTCCTGTGAAAAGATAACTCTTCAGTTCTTCTGGACAGAGTAAATCAAGGAAAGTTGTTTTGAATTTTCCTTGTTCACCTGTAAGAACTAAACATGTATGATTACGACACTGTAAATCATCCATAGCATTGGCTACGACAGCAACCAACCATTTTACAAAGTAGTGTTTCCACTTATCAGGATTTTTCACCACAACACAATTTGCCAACCTTATAATTTCAGATTCATCTTCACTTTTAGGCTTTGGAAGATTCAACAAATACTCACGAATCGGGTTAACTTTATTGCAAAAGTCGCTCTCCAATATTGCTCGAATATTATCTGCTGGAGTATATATTCCCAAAGTCCCATCTACCAGCCGACGCATAGAATTAATATCATATTTAGTAAGAGGACGGAATGAAGTATTAGAATCTTGTTCTCGAAACTCTGTTCTACTTTTAACTGTATTAAAACGAAAAGCATAATGCTCTTTCAAGAATTGCTCTATGCGTTCATTCTTAGATTGCTTGGCTCGCCCTTCAGCTCTTTCCTTTTCCATAATACATATATTTATAAAAGGGAAGAATCAGAATGTTTCTCAGAGATAAAAGTTTTTGCCTCCTCGTTGATTTCGGCAACAGTCTTTTTCTTACCTCCTTCAATCCATGCCAATAACTCATCTTCAAAAAAATAGAGATGCTTACCATTCTTATAACAAGGTAGTAAGCGTTTTCGTACTAAGGTGTAAACTGTGGGCTTGGCTTTCCCTATTAGTTTACATGCATCATCTATTCCAATAGGAATACGTTTGGGAGGGGCAATTGGTGTTTGTCCTTTACATACTAAATTCTTGATTTCAGCAATTTCGCTGACTAAGTGAGCAACTGCCTTTGGCAAGTTCTCAAAAGTGATTTCATTTTGTACCATAATACTTGTTATTGATTTTTACGGTGCAAATGAAAAAAGTGTTTCCTCTGTATCCTAAGACACTGAAGAAACACTATAAAAACACAATAGGTTTGTGCTATTCTGATATTTGGCGGTCTGAAAGGCTTTGTATGATAGGCATAGTGCCATTCTTCTCAACATCACGAAGAAGGCTTTTATACTTCTGAATGCCTCCCCTTTCGCAGTTCATCAAGATAACAGGCGGTTATAACGCCGGAAGGCAGCGCGATTACGGCGACGCCAAACAGCGAGGAGAGCATGCTTACGAAGCGGCCGACGTCGGTAACGGGACACATGTCGCCATAGCCAACAGTGGTGAGCGTTACGGTTGCCCAATACAGGGCATCGAAAAAGGAATGGAACGTATGCTGATGGGTGTATGGATTTACGTGCGGCTCGACATTGAACAGTATGAGTGCCGTTACAAAAATGTAAATCAGTGCCAATACCAGAACGGAGGACAGCACCTGACGCTCCTTGTAGAGTATGGACAGAAACAGGCGCATCTTGCTCGATATTCCAAATATCTTCAGCACCCTTGTCAGCCTCAGTAGACGCACGAAGCGGAACAGCTTGAAGGCTGGGTTGAGCAGCGTAACGGCAGGCAAGATGGACAGCAGGTCTATGATTGCCATAAAAGAAAACGGATTAGGTAAGGAACGCCGTCTTGCGATTGTTGTTCCTAATGTCAGCCGTACCCCACCTCAGCAGGTAGTCGATGATGAACACGAGCGTAGAGCCGAGTTCCGTGTACCAAAACGCCTTATGCGACTTCATGAACATAAGCGGCAGGAGGCTTACGAGAATGGCAAGTACCATAAACCAGTCGTAAGCCGTGCATATCCAGTCGGTATGCGATTGTCGGTCAATAATGTTTGCTATCTTCTGTCTATTCATATTGCTAAATGATTTCTTCCGAACCAACGATATTGGACACGTTTGTCCAACTCGCTGGACACGTTAATCCAATTAATTGGACACGTTAGTCCAACCCATTGGACAAACGTGTCCAAAGTCGTATGTTATGTATCTTTCCGCAAGAACCTGTTAAGGAACTGTCAGAGTATGTCAAGTATGGGGGACGAGATACCTACTTGTATCTTGCCAACCGCATCAGTGCGGAGTATTGTTCTTCATAGCGGTCGAACTCGATGGCACTGCCGTCGTAGCCCATTTCGGTAAACGAGAGGCGAACCATTTCCTGTTCTTCCTCCGTAATGGCGCGTCGCTGCTGCTTCACCTTGTAGTAGACTTCCGAGCCAAAGCACGCCATTACTTCGTGTCGGGCACGGCGCAAGTCAGCCGCCCTCACGTTGTCGTAGATGCTCGATATGCCCCACGCAAAGCGTTCCTTGCGGTCGGGCTCGAAGAACGGGCAGGGTTGCTCGCCCTTTATCACGGCAGGGTTCACCACCGTATAGGTTTCATTCCCATTCCCTGCCAGCATCTTGTAGGCAGTGTGGCGCAGGCATTTGTCTGCTTTCTCACAATGGGTGCCTGCGCAGTGCGCAAAGTCGGTGTCTAATTGGTTGTATTCTTCTTGGGTCATAAGGTATATATTTTAAACGTAAGTTAAGTATATTCAAGCGGAAAGGAAAATTACTTATACTTTTTGTTTCTTTATATAATAATAAAAGAAAGTATTATCTTCTTTAGAGAATGCTATAAAAAGGATTTCTGGAATATTACCTTTATTATATATACTACATGCTCTTTTAAAATAATCAGAAAGTTCTTCTCTCTCTTCCTTTCCAACTTCAAACACCATTAAACACATCCCTGTATTAGGTAACAATAGTTTTTGGAAATCATATTTTATAGCTCCATATTTATCTTTTGTATCCGTGCATCCTCTATCCTTGTCCTTTTTGCTTATATATCTTCTTTTTGTCCATTCAGATTCAACAGCGAGGACTATATTTTTTAGAAAATAACCGCCTTTTTCCTCTTGATACCAACATAAATCAAATAACCATTCCCGATTAACAAAATGCTTCTTCTTATGTTTTTTCAAAAAAGATTTCGACAAACTATGAGAATATACCTTGTAACCTTTTTCATCTCCTAATTCTGTTAGTAGCTCAAACAGTTTCGTTGTTTTCACACTCTTTCTTTCTATTATTTTACCTCCATCATCTGTGAAATCTTCCCATTTATCTATCATTTTTTTAACAATATCTCGAAACAAAATAGGAAGGTCTGCTGATGTTTCTTTTGCTTTTATCCACCCCATATTAAAAATAAAATCGCAGTAACCCACTGCTGGATTACTGCGATCATATTAGTTGTTACTTTACTTCCTCAAAGTCTGCGTCTTGAATTGTTTCGTCCTGCTTTGGCTGCTCTTGCTGTGCCTGCTGACCAGCATCTGCGCCTGGCTGTGCACCTGCACCTTGATACATCTGCTGGCTGGCTGCCTGCATTACCGTATTGAGGTTGTTGGTAGCCGTGTCGATAGCTGCAATGTCGGCTGCCTTGTGAGCGTCCTTGAGTTGCTGGAGGGCTGACTCAATAGCAGGCTTTTGGTCGGCTGGTATCTTGTCGCCGTTGTCTTTCAAGAAGTTCTCGGTGGTGAATATCATTGAGTCGGCTTGATTGAGCTTGTCTATCTTCTCGCGCTCTGCCTTGTCGGCTGCTGCGTTCTGCTCTGCCTCTGCCTTCATTCGGTTGATTTCTTCGTCGCTCAAACCACTTGATGCCTCGATGCGTATGCTTTGTTCCTTGCCCGTACCCTTGTCCTTTGCCGATACGCTTAAGATACCGTTGGCGTCGATGTCGAATGTTACTTCAATCTGTGGTTCTCCACGACGGGCAGGAGCTATGCCTGTGAGGTTGAACTGACCGATGCTCTTGTTCTGCGCTGCCATTGGGCGTTCGCCTTGCAGCACGTGGATAGTAACTTCGGTTTGGTTGTCGGCAGCTGTCGAGAAAACTTCGCTCTTCTTGCAAGGAATGGTTGAGTTGGCATCGATGAGCTTTGTCATTACACCACCCATTGTTTCGATACCGAGTGTCAGCGGAGTAACGTCGAGCAATACGATGTCGCCCACACCGCTTTCCTTGTTAAGGATTGCACCCTGAATAGCAGCACCGATGGCTACCACTTCATCTGGGTTCACACCCTTTGAAGGCTCTTTGCCGAAATAGTTCTTCACCAATGTCTGAACGGCTGGAATACGGCTTGAACCACCTACGAGGATTACTTCGTCGATGTCTGATGTAGAGAGTTTCGCGTCGCGAATTGCGTTCTGGCAAGGTACGAGGCAAGCCTGAATAAGGCTGTGTGCCAACTGTTCGAACTGCGCACGTGTCAATGTCTTTACCAAGTGCTTTGGCACGCCACCTTCGGCTGTGATGTAAGGAAGGTTGATTTCGGTAGAAGTAGTGCTTGACAGTTCTATCTTTGCCTTTTCGGCAGCTTCCTTCAAACGCTGCATAGCCATTGGGTCTTTTGTCAAATCGATACCCTCATCAGCTTTGAAACCGTTTGCCAACCAGTCGATGATAACTTGGTCGAAGTCGTCGCCACCCAAGTGGGTATCACCGTTTGTAGACAACACTTCGAACACACCGCCACCAAACTCGAGGATAGAGATATCGAACGTACCACCACCAAGGTCGAATACGGCAATCTTCATATCCTTGTTTGCCTTGTCGATACCGTAAGCCAATGCTGCTGCCGTTGGCTCGTTCACGATGCGCTGAACGTTCAATCCTGCAATCTGACCAGCTTCCTTTGTAGCCTGACGCTGTGAGTCTGAGAAGTAAGCAGGAACAGTGATAACTGCATCTGTTACCTCTTGTCCAAGATAGTCTTCAGCGGTCTTCTTCATCTTCTGCAGTATCATTGCAGAGATTTCCTGCGGAGTGTATTTGCGGTCGTCAATCTGCACGCGTGGATAGCCACCTTCGTTTACAACCGTGAATGGCACGCGGTCGTTTTCCTTTGCACATTGTGCGTAGGTTTCACCCATAAAACGCTTGATAGAATAAACTGTCTTCTGAGGGTTTGTAATTGCCTGACGCTTTGCTGGGTCGCCAATCTTGCGTTCGCCACCTTCAACAAAACCTACGATAGAAGGCGTTGTACGCTTACCTTCGCTATTTGCAATTACAACAGGCTCGTTGCCTTCAAATACTGAAACACAAGAGTTTGTTGTGCCTAAGTCAATTCCAATAATCTTTCCCATAATGTATATTTTTTTGTTTTTATTATTATCAATTTCTGTTATGCTACTGCCTTTTCAGCTGCATTCGTTTCATTAATTACAAACGATATGCCAACTATGCCATACCGCAACCAGTGTGCCATCTTGTCAGTTCTGCTCCTGTTCTTGCTCCTACAAACGAGCTAACTTGCCTGATTTACTGCGAATAATTTGCTCATTCCGAGAAAATTTCGGAACTTTGCAGCAAACTATTATATGGCTATGCTTACTATGTTCTTACGTATTGAGTATTTCAAACTTTAATCTTACCGACAGGTAATATAATTAATTACACCTATTTAAAGATGAAGAAGATTTTATCAAAGAACCTTACGCGCTATCTGTGTCTGACAGTAGCCGTTCTTCTTTCTGTTTCAGTTACTGCACAGAAAGACTTTTCCTCTATTCGCACCGGCGTAAATGTCGCAGATGCAAAGATTATCGAGAGTGGTGTCAAATCTTTCAAAGAGATAGAAGGAAAACTTCCAAGGCGAGCAAACAGCTTTGATGACGACAACCCAGACCATCATGCAACAACAGGTTGGGGCTTGAATTACGAATATTACAGATACACCTACCCCAGCATCAACACCAAAGGCGAGCCTGTAACTCTGACAGCCTTGGCAGCAATGCCAACTGAGTATAAAGTTCCTATCAACAACATTATTTTAGGTTGCCATATTACGATAACCGATAATAAGAGTACGCCTTCAGAATACATAAAGAGCGGAGATTGGAAAAGCGATGTGGGAATGTTGGTTATGCACGCAAGAAGCAAGAGTGCTTCGGAGCTGGCATACAACTGCTTGGTGATATTGCCAGACTATCAGGGATACGGAATAACACAAAACGAAGCTCACCCTTACTTAGCACAGGAAATAACAGCCCGACAAAGTGTCGATGCGCTACGCTATGGCATTGAACTATATAAAAGCAGCAAGAAAGGACGTGCAAAAATCAGAGATGATTGGAAAACCATCTGTGTAGGATATTCTCAAGGAGGTTCGGTAGCTATGGCTTCTCATAAGTTTATAGAAACCAACTTTCTCGACAAGGACCTCCAGTTGGGTGGCTCGGTATGCGGAGATGGTCCGTACGACCCTATCGCCACGCTGAAATTCTATATCACCGAGGATAAAATATACATGCCCGTAGCCCTTCCCCTTATTATAAAAGGTATGCTCGACTACAATCCTTACATGGGAAGGCACAACATAAAAGATTACTTCAATGAGAAGTTTCTCAAGACAGGAATCCTCGATTGGATAGAGAAGAAAGAAAAAGATACTCAGGTTATACAAAATGAACTAAAGAAAATATATAACTTCCAAAAAGATGCAAAGGGAGAATATATAAAGGTATCTGAAATATTTACTCCCGAAGCATTTGCCTTTATGTCGAAGAAGGTGAAAGGAGAGGAAACGGAAAAGAATCCTAAATTTGATGACCTGTATACAGCTTCAACCGTTAATAATCTTACAGAAGGTTGGAAGCCCAAGTACCCCATCTATCTTTTCCATTCAAAGGCTGACGAGGTTGTGCCTTTGAGCAATGCGGAAAGTGCCTACCAGAAAATGAGAACCGATGCTAATCCAAACATTATCAAATACACCTACGTAAATAAAGGCGGACACGTGGAAAGTGGAAAGACTTTCTACTTTGCATTATTTGGTAAATGTTACGAACAATTAGGCGTAGAAGCCATTGCAGGTGGCGAGGAAGCTTGGAAGAAGTTCAAACCATAACAGCATTAAACATCAAATTATATACAATCTTCAACATTGAAAGATATGAAAAAACAACATATATTAATATTTTTAATAGCAGTATGCGCACAGCTTTCTGCCTTTGCCTCTGTTTTAGAGAAAGAAACACTCGTAAAAGGTACAGCCAAACTGAATGGAACAGATATTCCAATTTGGTTTAACATCACAGGAGAAGGCATCGCAGAAGTTGGGAACGGCAAGAATGCAGCTATCAGTCAATACTCTGTGGGAAAGCTTGTCATTCCTGCTTCGTTCACCAATACTGCTGAAAACCGCCAATATAAAGTAACAAAGGTCGGTGATTTCGCGTTCAGTCTTTGCGACAAACTGACAGAAGTGGTACTTGAAGAAGGAATTACGGAGATAGGCGAACAGACTTTCTTCGGCTGCAATGCCCTGTTGAACATCAGCTATCCTGCCTCGCTGACAACCATAGGCAGAGGTGCTTTCAGAGGTTGCAGAAACCTCAAGCACACCAATCTGCCTGCAAACCTCGCCACAATCGGGCAGGAAACCTTTGCAGAAAACCAATTCGCTGACAACACAATAGTTATCCCCAACAAGATAACAACCATTCCGCTTGCTTCTTTTGAAAGCAGCAAGCTGCAAATCGTCGTATTGCCACCTTCGCTGACAAGCATTGAAGAAGATGCTTTCCTACATTCTGAAGGTTGCGACTTCTATATGTTCGACGGAACAACAGCACCAACGGTAAACGAAAAGAGCGTCAATCAGAAAGGACATTGGTATGCCACAAACCCTGAAATCTATGCTGCAAACAACTTCTGCAAGGGTTTGCTGCCTATCAGTGCTATGATTCCACAGAAGGAATTCGTCGCAGAAGGCGTTACCTACAAAATACTAAAAGAGGGAGAATACCCCGACATCTTCACCGCTTCGGTTCATAAGAAAAGCGACGAAACAACTTGGAGCCACACTTTCAGCGAATTTAAAGAGAACGTATTCAACGATTCTTTCGCAGGCAAGTGGAAACCAACATTCCGTGTAAACGGTATAACACCAGACTTCTTTGCTGGTGAGGACATAGAAAAGCTACACCATATTGCCCTGCCAACAAACATAGAAGCGGCACAAGCCAAGAATGCATTTGCACAATGCAAGGCTCTCGTATCTCTCGACTTATCGAAGCTGAAGCCATTGGGAAAGAACGAAAGTGACGAACTTTTAAGCGGACTGCCCGAAAACACTGTGGTATATGCGCCAAAGGGACAAACCGAGGAATATCGTGCTTACAATACAGTTCTCACAGCAGACAACGGAGAACGCCATACAAGCCATTTCAAAATAAACATTGACGACAATTTCAACGAATTGGCAATGAAAGGAAATATGAACTACTACCTTCCTCATAAGTTTATGGCAGACAAAGCCACTTTCTATCGTTCTTCTTTCCAAAAGAAAAAGAAAGAGACAATCATATTGCCGTTTACCGCCAAGCCAAGCGGAAAAGCCTTTGCGTTCAGTAAGATGCAAGGAGAGAATGGCGGAAAAGAAACCATTGTTTTCTCTAAAGAAGAGGAAATGCAGGCAAACAAGCCCTACATATACATATCTAACGGAGAGGAAATCTCGGCTAACAATGTGGAAGTAAACCCACAAATAGCAGGAACAACACCATCAGAAGCCACAAACTTATATGGCGTCTACAAGGCTGATTACATTAAAAAGTTGGCAAACAACCTACAACTTGAGGGCACTATCTATATTTACAGCTCTGCAGGAAACGAAGGAAAAGGTGCTTTCGTACGAGCTGGCGAATATGCTAAAATCACTCCTTTCCACGCATTCTTCCACCTAAACAGAAAGGATTCGGAAACAAAGTTAGACGTTTCGTTCGAGGGAGAAGAGCCAACAGGAATAGACACCCCATCGGCAAGCAAGGACGATGACGACAACTCTTGGTTCAATCTGCAAGGAATGAGACTCAATGGCAAACCCAAGAAGGGCATTTATATTCATAATGGCAAAAAAATAATGATACAATAAAACAATGAAAGTAAAGCAAAAAACATACACTAAACCTCTGATACAAACCCTACCAGTAGAAATACAAATGCCATTGGCAGACTCAAACGAAAAAAATAAAGGTACCTATTGATAATGGCACAATAGGCGAAGGCTTTGCAGAAAGCAAAGAGCAAACAGAAGAAATGTGGGACTATTAAGTCCCACATTTCTTTTTTGTACTTCATCTTTCTTTTCAAGCCACCCAAGAATATCGCTTCAACAAATAGGAACAGATACTTTCATCGTAAAGTATTCGTATTTTCCACACGCATCGGCAAAGATTTGGCAAGATTAAACAAAAGAGGCTGAACACAATAAAAGCACCTATCTTTTCAGATAGATGCTGAATGTCAAGAAAGCCAACAAGCCTAATACAACTGTTGAATGCTTCCTTTATTATTATATTTGCCTTTTCTTATAAAACAAGACTGACCGTATGATTACCAATCTTCGGTTTCATTGCCAACCACCCCATTCTTAACAGCTTCTTCTATCTTATCTATTATAACGTTAGAATATGCATGAGCCATTATAAGGGCTTTTGCAGAGGTTTTCTTATGGCTGTCTCTTCTTGCAAACGGATAGCAATTGTCCAAAAGCCACTTTTCTTGCACTATTGGTGCAATTGTACCTTCCTGCGCGCCTAAAATACCGACCCCATACATTACGTCTACATCGTAGAATGGTACAGTGTATGTAACTCTGACCTTACCATCTTTTATATCGGTCTTGATGATTGATGTAAGATGTATCGTGTATGAGTTTAGCCCACCTGTATGAGAAGCAATGGCATCTACATTGCTTTTAGCAATAATCACGCCTGCATCTCTGTCGTTCAGCTGAATAACAGAGTTACCACTTCCAAAAGTATTGGTGTACCAATAGTTGAGTATCACGTAAAGTTGTGTTTTCGTTTTGTTTGGTGCCTCGATAACCTGTGTATAGGTCAGCGCATTGTTCTTGTCTAATTGCAACTGACCAGCAAGATTCTTCGCTGCATCAGTCCATTTTGCACCATACCTTCTTTTAGCGTACTTTTCTAACTCTTCCGCCCTCATGATTTGGGCATTTACACCGACTGCCAATAAGAGCATTACGGCACACAAAAATAATTTTTTCATCTTTATTTGAATTAAGTTTAATAGTTCCGATTTTCCTTTGCCAATAGATAAGGCATAAACTTTCGTCATACGCCTCACGGTTTACCACAAGCCACAACTGTATATGGAAAAGACTGCAACCGTATGGCACAGGTCTCGATAACAATTGTCTTGCTCTTTCTTGCGTGTTGATTGTTAGGCTATTGAGCAAATAAAACATTGTTGTTTCCAAAGAAACACAATGCAAAAATAATAAATTTATTTTAAGATGCTGTTAAAAAGACAATATTCTTTTTGGATAAAAACAAAAGTTTTCCTTTACAATCCAACAGAATAGGAGTTGTTACAATAGTTACAGAATACTACTTAAATTAAACGGCATCAGCAAGTTAGCCCTGAATTTTCTTTTCCCAGCAGAATTACTTACACGTAAAGAAATATTTATTTACGTGTAAGGAAATTATTATTTACGTGTAGAAAAATATTTATTTACACGTAAATAATTCGTCTGTGTTTCGCAAAAACGACACAAATACTTAGAACAAGCAGGAGGATAACTGCTTACCTATAAGTTTTTTGTTAGCTTATAAAACATTGACAAACACACTGCAACCGTTGAAAGCACCGAAAAAAGTCTGCACAAACTTCTTTTTCGGTGCTTTCAAATTTGGAATACCTATTTTGTTGTTGTACCTTTGTAGCAACTTCAATGATTGAAAAAACTTATGATAGATAGACCAACGGTAGACAGAATATTGGAAGCCACAAACATTGTGGACGTTATTTCGGAATATGTTTCGCTGCGAAAGGCTGGCACAAGCTATAAAGGACTGTGCCCATTCCACGACGACCGTACTCCGTCGTTTTCGGTTAGTCCTGCGAAAGGGGTCTACAAGTGTTTCTCGTGTGGCGAAGCGGGCAATGCCGTGAACTTCATTATGAAGCACGACCAGATGACTTACCCCGAAGCACTGAAGGTCTTGGCAAAGAAATATGGCATTGAAGTGAAGGAACGAGAGCTTACCACGGAGGAGAAACAACTTGAGAACGAACGCGAGTCGATGTTTCTTGTAAACGAATGGGCAGCAAAACACTTCAACGACATACTGCACAACCACGTGGACGGCAAGGCTATAGGCTTGCAATACTTCCGCAGCCGTGGTTTCAGAGACGATATTATAGAGAAGTTCCAATTGGGTTTTTGCCTTACAGGGAAGCAGGATTTTGCCAATGCGGCACTGAAAGCGGGTTACAAGGCTGAATATCTTGTAAAGACAGGGCTTTGCTTTGAGCGTGATAATGGCGAACTCTTAGACCGTTTCAATGGCAGGGTTATTTTCCCTTGGCTCAATGTGAGCGGAAAGGTGATAGCCTTTGGCGGTCGTCTGCTCGATTCAAGAACAAAGGGAATCAGCCAGAAGTATGTCAATTCGCCAGGTAGCGAAATTTATCAGAAAGACCATGCACTGTACGGAATATACCAAGCAAAGAAAGCTATCGCCAAGTTCGACCTTGTATATATGGTGGAAGGCTACACCGACGTGGTGTCGATGCACCAGTGTGGCATAGAGAACGTGGTGGCAAACAGCGGTACGGCACTTTCGGTTTTCCAAATAAAGCTGCTCCGCAGGTTTACTTCAAACATTGTGCTGCTATACGATGGCGACGAAGCAGGACAGCACGCAGCCTTGCGCGGTACGGATATGTTGCTGTCGGAAGGTATGAATGTGAAGGTATTGTTGCTGCCCGATGGGAAAGACCCTGACGAACTGGCACGCAATCTGACTGCCGAAGACTTCAGAAAGTATATTGAGGAGAACCAGACGGACTTTATTGTCTTCAAGATAAATGTATTATTGAAAGGCGTAACCGACCCCGTGAAACGGTCGGAGGCGATAAACTCCATTGTGCAAAGCATTGCTGTGATTAAAGACCCGATATTGCGCGACACCTATTTACGCGAGTGTGCGCACAGAACGGGAATGAAAGAGAACACGCTTATTGCACAGATGAACCGTTTCATCTATAACGACAAAGAGCAGCAACGCAAGGAGCAGGTGCGAGAAGCTGAGCAATCTGCGAGCGAACAGCAGGTGTTGCGTCCAACAACGCCTATGCAGCAGGCATCGAAAGTAGAAACGATGTTGGTGCAAGCCATTGTGCGAGACGGCGAAAAGATTATCATTCGCGACGTGCAGGACGACGAAACAGGCGAGCGCATCAACCTTAACGTGGCGCAATACATTGCCTACGACCTCGGGTTGGATAATCTTTCGTTCAGCAATCCGCTATCGGTTCAGATACTTACCGAAGCCATAGAGCACAGTGGCGAGGAAGGATTTAAGGCGGAGGAGTATTTTACGCACCATTCCGACATACTTGTTTCCACCTTGGCGGTAAAGTTGAGCGTAGACCGCTTTCAGTTATCGGAGAGTATGCAGATAAAGGAACGGGAGGTAGACCTTCGCGACCGCATTATGCACCTTATACTCGACTACCGTATGGACTACGTGGAGCAACACCTGAAAGAGTTGCAGGCGAGTCTATCGACAGAGAGCGACCTGAACAAGACTATGGAAATAATGGGCGAAATAAAGAAGATGCAGGATATGCGCAACGTGCTTGCACGCAAATTGGGAAACGATATTGTGGTGTGATGGATAGGAAATAGGCATTAAGGAAGGGAGGAAAAAGAATGATTTACATACACTGGATAGTTCTTGTAGCCTATACCGTGATTGCCATTGTGGCAATGATTACTGTGCTGTTGGAACATCGTCAGCCTGCCAAGACCATTGCGTGGGTGTTGGTGCTGTCGTTTTTGCCGTTGGTGGGAATTGTTCTTTACTTCTTTTTCGGTCGTCGCACACGCAAGAACCGACACATTTGGGAAAAGAGTTTAAACCAACTGACAAAGCGTTCGATGATTGAATTTGCGGAACAGAAGCAGTTGGAACTACCCGAAGAGCACAAAGAACTGATACAGCTCTTTGTGAATCAGAACTTCGCCCTGCCGTTCAAGAACAACGAAACCGATGTCTACGTGTCGGGATATGAGTTTTTTCCTGCACTCTTGGCAGAGATAAGCAAAGCCACACACCATATCCACATTATTTCTTACATCATAGACGACGATCCATTGGGGCGTTTGCTTCGCGATGCGCTTATCGACAAGGCGCGCAAGGGAATAGAAGTGCGCTTGCTGTTCGACGATGTAGGCTCGTGGAAGACGCCCAACCGCTTTTTTGAACAGATGCGCGAAGAAGGTATCGAGGTACACCCCTTTATGCCTGTGCGCTTTCCTGCCTTTACAGGAAAGGTGAACTATCGCAACCATCGTAAGATTATCGTCATCGATGGAAAGGTTGGTTTTATTGGCGGAATGAATTTGGCACAACGCTACGTGAAAGGCCATAAGGGCATTATGTGGCGCGACACCCACGTAAAGATAAGCGGTGCTGCGGTGTATGGGCTGCAACGTGCTTTCCTTGTAGACTGGTTCCACGCCGACCGCACGCTGATAACCGACCGAAAGTATTATCCCGACACGACCATAACGCCCAACAACAACTTGATACAGATTGTTACGAGCAGTCCTACCAACGTTTGGGAAGAATTGGAACAAGGCTATATCAAGATTTTGCTAAGTGCAAAGCGATACGTTTATATGGAAACTCCCTACTTCTTGCCTACCGAGCCTATCTTCTTTGCAATGCGCACAGCGGCTTTGTCGGGTGTAGACGTTCGGCTGATGGTGTCGTTAAAGACGGATTCAAAGTTGGTTCAAATGGCTTCTCGCTCTTATCTTACACAAACCATACAAGCTGGTGTAAAGGTGCTATGCTATGAAGAAGGGTTCAACCACACCAAATTGCTTGTGGCTGACGACAATGTTGCAACGATAGGTTCGGCGAATATAGACTTCCGTAGCTTTGAAAACAACTTTGAAGCCAACGCCTTTTTCTACGACAAATCAATGGCACAACGCATAAAAGACATTTTCCTGACCGACGAAACAAAGTGTGTTCCGTTAGAAAAGATAAAAGAAATAAACCACAAATCGTTTATTTACAGACTGTGGGAATCAGTTGTGCGCTTGCTGAGCCCGCTGCTGTAAACTGGCAATGTCCACATAAGCAAAACACACATAGCCTACCCACCTCTGCTAAAACTAAAAAATCAGCAATAAAAAAAGAGGGACACGCCATCTAAACGATGTGCTCCCTCTTTATATGAATAGATTAAATATGTTCAGAACAATTCCTTAGAAGTTGTAGTAAACACCGAAATTAATGTTGTTACCATCAAGGTTTACACCCCATACGTGTGCGTCCTTGTCAGCCTTATCTTCCTTAACAGACTGCCAACCTAAAAAACCTACGTGAGCAACAAAGCTAACTTTCTTGCTGAGGTTTACTAAGAGACCAGGTTTTAAACCTGCTGACCACGCATCAACTGATTTACTACCAGGAGTATGAGCATGGTTGAAATGAGTATAACCGAAACCACCATCGATGAAAGCATTTACATACTTAGAATGAGCGAAAGTGTAACGAACATAAGGTTCGAAAGTAACATAGTTACGGCTTTCACTTTCTATTTTAACAGGAGTACCCTTACCCCAACCAAGTACAGTACCAATTGCCCAATCCCTGTTGATTTTATAACCAATTTCTGGGAGAACCTGATAAGTTGTTACATCATCGCCACCACCAATTTCAGAAGTAGCAACACCTACACTACCACCAAGATAAACCTGTGCATTAGCAGCAACTGCAATAAATGCTACTGCAAGCGTCATTAAAACTTTTTTCATCTTAAAAAATTAATTTGTTAATACTAAAATATAAATCTTCTAACCAAGCCCTCTACTGCTATGAAGCAGGGAAGATGTCATGGAATCGGATGCAAAGTAAATGCTTTTAGTCCAAACCACCAAAAAAACTAAATAAGTTTTTCTAAACTGATACAAATGTATGTTAATTTCTTGTCTATTCCAATATATATTAAACTTACGCTATACTAAAATAAAAAAGCAGATACACCCATAAAGGCATATCTGCTTATATTATAAGATATAGTTTACAAAGTTTATTCAGCCTTTACTTCTTCTGCAGCATTCTCTGTTACAGCTGCTTCAGCTTCAACTTTCTTTGTAGAACGACGGCTACGACGTGTCTTCTTAGCTTCAGCCTTAGGAGTCTTAGCCATATTCTCATTGTAATCAACCAACTCAATAAAAGCGATTGGAGCAGCGTCGCCCTTACGCAAACCAAGTTTAATAACACGAGTGTAACCACCTGGACGGTCGCCTACCTTTACAGAAATTTCCTTGAACAATTCGTTTACAGCTTCCTTATCCTGCAAATAACGGAAAACCACACGACGTGAGTTGGTTGTATCGTCCTTTGCACGTGTTATAAGAGGCTCAACGAACTTCTTCAAAGCCTTAGCCTTTGCGAGGGTCGTAGTGATTCTTTTGTGCTTAATCAAAGAGATTGCCATGTTAGAAAGCATAGCACTGCGATGACTTGCAGTACGACCTAAATGGTTGAATTTTTTATTATGTCTCATTTTATTTTTCTTATTGTGAACTAAAATAGTTTTAATGATGTGAACTCGCTAACAGCAAGTTCACACATTAACTTATTCTCTGTCCAATTTATACTTTGTAATATCGGTTCCAAACGTTAGATTCAGACTCTCGAGCAAATCATCAAGCTCTGAAAGCGATTTCTTACCAAAGTTGCGGAACTTCAAGAGATCGGTCTTGTTGTACTGCACAAGGTCACCAAGTGTTTCTACATCAGCTGCCTTCAAGCAATTGAGTGCACGAACACTGAGGTTGAGGGTTGAGTCAGTAAGCTTGGTCTTAAGCAACTGGCGCATGTGCAATACTTCCTCATCAAACTCTTGGTTGCCTTCCTGGTCAGGATTTTCCAACATAATCTTTTCGTCAGAAAACAACATAAAGTGGTAGATAAGGATTTTCGCAGCCTCTTTAAGTGCGTCCTTTGGGTGAATAGAACCATCTGTTGCAACTTCAACAACAAGTTTGTCATAGTCGGTCTTCTGTTCAACTCGATATGGCTCAACTGAATATTTAACGTTGCGTATTGGGGTGTAGATTGAATCGATTGGGAGTACATTTACATCAGTGCAGAACTCACGATTCTCTTCAGCAGAAACGTAGCCACGTCCCTTGTTGATAGTCAAATCTATCTGCATTGAAGCTTTTGAGTCTAAATGACAAATCACCAAATCAGGATTTAACACTTCAAATCCAGTCAGATACTTACCAATATCACCTGCTTTGAATTCGGTTGAATTCTCTACGGTGATACTAACTTTCTCATTCTCGAATTCTTCTACTACTTGCTTGAATCGAACTTGTTTGAGATTCAAAATGATGTTGGTAACATCTTCCTTTACGCCAGGAACTGTAGAAAATTCATGTTCAACACCAGCTATACGGATAGTGTTGATAGCATAACCTTCTAATGACGAAAGAAGGATGCGGCGCAAAGAGTTACCAATGGTAATTCCAAAGCCAGGCTCAAGCGGACGAAATTCGAATTTTCCGAATTGGTCGTTAGCCTCCAGCATCACAACTTTATCAGGTTTTTGAAATGCTAATATCGCCATTAATTTAATGATTTTTATTGTTTAGAGTACAACTCAACGATTAACTGCTCTTTAATGTTCTCTGGAATATCCGCACGGTCTGGTTGGTGGAGGAACTTACCGCTCTTGCTGTTTTCGTCCCACTCAATCCAAGGATACTTGCTATGATTGAAACCAGCCAAAGCTGCTTCAATTACTTCAAGAGACTTCGCTCTTTCGCGAACACCTACAATATCACCAGCCTTAACTGCGTAAGAAGCAATGTTTACAACACTACCATTTACAACAATGTGCTTGTGGTTTACCAACTGACGAGCAGCTGCGCGGGTAGGCGCAAGACCAAGGCGATAAACTACGTTGTCGAGACGACTCTCAAGACTCTGCAAAAGCACCTCACCTGTAATACCACTTGCTTTAGCTGCGTGGTCGAACAGGTTACGGAACTGACGCTCCAAAACACCGTATGTATATTTAGCCTTTTGCTTTTCAGCCAACTGAGCACCATACTCAGAAACCTTACGACGACGATTATTACCGTGCTGACCTGGAGGGAAATTTCTCTTAGCTAACACTTTATCTGCGCCGAAGATTGGCTCACCAAAGCGGCGTGCGATTCTAGATTTTGGACCTATGTATCTTGCCATAATTAAATTTGATTCTTTAAATTGTTTAAAAGATGTGATTATACACGACGACGTTTTGGAGGACGGCAGCCATTGTGTGGCAATGGAGTTACATCAATAATCTCTGTAACCTGAATACCAACAGTATTGACAGCACGAATTGCGCTCTCACGACCGTTACCTGGACCCTTAACATACGCCTTTACTTTACGCAAACCGAGGTCGAAAGCGACTTTAGCACAATCCTCTGCCGCCATCTGTGCAGCATAAGGTGTGTTCTTCTTTGAACCACGGAATCCCATCTTACCAGCTGAAGACCATGAAATAACCTGACCTTCATTGTTTGCCAAAGATACAATAATGTTATTAAATGAACTATGTACGTGAAGCTGACCAAGTGCATCAACTCTTACGTTTCTTTTCTTAGATGTTGCTGTTTTTTTTGCCATAATTTTCTTTTAGTCTAAAAGTTTTAAGTATTTAAGTTTATGAATCCATAACAGACTCGCAACTTTCAACTCTCAACTAAATTTTACTTAGTAGCCTTCTTCTTATTAGCAACAGTCTTCTTCTTTCCCTTACGAGTGCGAGCATTATTTTTAGTACTCTGACCGCGAACAGGAAGACCATTACGATGTCTAACTCCACGATAGCAACCTATATCCATGAGGCGCTTAATGTTCATTTGAATCTCCGAACGAAGATCACCTTCCACTTTGAATTCAGCACCGATAATTTCACGGATTTTAGCAGCTTGGTCATCAGACCACTCGCTAACCTTGAGGTCGCGGTCGATACCTGCCTTATCCAATATCTTTGCTGAACTACTTCGACCTATACCATAGATATAAGTCAATGCGATTTCGCCACGCTTCTCTTGGGGCAAATCTACTCCAACAATTCTTATTGCCATTGATTGTAATTAATTAAAAATTTTTGTTTGCGATAAACTTTGCAAAGTTACTCATTTATTATCAAGCAACATCAAGTTTACGCTTTTTTAACTTTTAACCCTGACGTAACTTGAACTTAGGGTTTTTCTTGTTGATAACGAACAGGCGACCTTTGCGACGAACAATCTTGCAGTCAGCTGTACGTTTCTTTAATGATGCTCTTGTCTTCATTTTTATATTTTTATTATTTGTATCTGAAAACTATTCTGCCTTTTGTCAAGTCGTATGGACTCATCTCAACTTTTACTTTATCTCCAGGAAGAATCTTAATGTAGTGCATTCTCATCTTACCAGAAATATGTGCTGTAATATCAACACCGTTTTCCAACTCTACACGGAACATTGCATTAGAAAGTGCTTCTAAAATTGTTCCATCTTGCTCAATAGCGGTTTGTTTTGCCATATCTTAAATGCTTGTCTTGTTAAATGTTATACTTCTTCAAATGAAGATAAAATATTTATCATCTTTGAGATTTTGCAGGTAAATGCAAAATGGGGTGGTCAACCTTTAGCAGGATTACCCAACACTGAGATTGACCAACCACATTTGTATTTCATCTTCTTTCTAAAGAAATATCTTCCACTTTCTAAGAAAAAGATTTAATATGCTGCTACAGTACCATTGCTTCTTGTATGACCAGAGTTCAAAAGACCGTCATAGTGGCGCATCATCAAATGAGACTCTATTTGCTGGAGAGAATCAATAACCACACCAACAAGAATCAATAATGAAGTTCCACCAAAAAACTGACCAAATGAGTCTTGCACATTCAGTAAGCCTGCCAATGCCGGCATAACTGCAATGAAAGCAATGAAAACAGAACCTGGACCTGTCAATCGAGTCATCACAGAATCGATATACTCTGCGGTGTTCTTGCCAGGCTTAACCCCAGGAATGAAACCATTATTACGTTTCATATCCTCAGCCATTTGAGTAGGATTAAGAGTGATTGCCGTATAGAAGTAAGTAAATGCAACGATTAAGACTACATATATTGCATTATACAACAAACTCTTCGTATCCATCAGAGACTGAAGCACTGGACTTGCGCTATCAGTAGAGTACTGAACGATAGCCAATGGAATAAACATCAAAGCCTGAGCAAAGATGATAGGCATAACGTTGGCAGCAAACAACTTCAAAGGTATATACTGACGCGCACCACCATATTGCTTATTCCCAACAACTTTCTTAGCATACTGCACAGGAATCTTGCGAGTTCCCTGCGTAAGAAGAATAGCCGCACACACAACCAAGTAAAGAATGATAATCTCAGCGATAAACATCACAAGACCGCCACTAGTAATTGCCGTAAAACGGCTGCTAACTTCTTGGAAGAAAGCCTGTGGAAGACGTGCAATGATACCCACCATAATGATGATTGAGACTCCATTTCCTACACCTTTATCAGTAATGCGTTCACCGAGCCATAAGATAAACATAGACCCAGCAGCCAAGATTATTGAGGCAGATATCATAAAGACTGTCCAGTTCACACCTGTTGCCAAAGCACCAGCTGCCTGTGTCTTCAAGTTAATTAAATACGCAGGAGCCTGGAACAATAAAATAAATATTGTCAGCACACGTGTGTACCAATTAATCTTCTTATGTCCACTCTCACCTTCACGCTGCATTTTTTGGAAATAAGGCACCGCTACAGCCAAGAGCTGCATTACGATAGAAGCTGAGATATAAGGCATAATTCCTAAAGCAAAAATAGATGCTTTAGAGAATGCACCACCAGAGAACATGTCCAACAATGACATTAAACCGCCAGCTGTTTGTGACTGGAGTTTTTCCAACAATCCTGGGTTAATTCCAGGAAGTACTATAAAAGAGCCAAAACGGTAAATGGCTGTGAACAAGATGGTCACGAGGAGTCGCTTGCGCAAATCCTCGATTTTCCAACAGTTCTTCAGTGTCTCAATAAACTTTTTCATTTACTTAGATTATAGTTGTGTTACCACCTACTGCCTTGATAGCTTCTTCGGCAGTCTTTGAGAAGGCATTTGCTTCAACATCTACCTTCGCCTTTAATTCTCCGTTACCGAGAATCTTAACAAGTACCTTACCATTTGTCAAACCAGCTTCAACCAATTCTGCCAATCCAATCTTAGTAAGATTCTTCTTCTCAGCAAGTTCTTGAAGAGTAGACAAGTTCACAGCAAAGTATTCCTTATGGTTGATATTCTTGAAACCACCCTTTGGAACACGGCGCTGAAGTGGCATCTGACCACCTTCAAAACCAATCTTTCTCTTATAACCAGAACGTGACTTTGCACCCTTATGACCACGGGTAGACGTACCGCCAAGTCCAGAACCTGTACCACGACCAATACGACGACGAGAGTGGGTTGAGCCCGCTGCTGGTTTCAAATTATTTAATTTCATACCTTAGTTTTCTTTAAAGGATTTATTAATCAATTACTGATACCAAATGATGTACTTTTCGAATCATTCCACGAATACTTGGAGTATCTTCTACTTCTACTATCTGTGAAACCTTACGAAGTCCAAGAGCCATCAATGTGGCTTTTTGGTCTTTAGGAGCGTTAATACGGCTCTTAATCTGCTTAACCTTTATTGTTGCCATTATTTATACCTCCTGTAATTAACCGTTAAAAACTTTGTTCATACTAATACCACGTTCACCAGCAACAGTATAAGCATCACGCATTTGAGCAAGAGCAGCAATAGTTGCCTTTACGAGGTTATGAGGGTTTGATGAACCTTTAGATTTTGCAATCACATCGGTAATACCAGCACTTTCCAATACAGCACGCATAGCACCACCAGCTTTCAAACCTGTACCAGCTGCAGCTGGTTTAAGAAGTACTTGTGCACCACTATAACGAGTTTCTACTTCGTGAGGAACTGTACCTTTCAGAACAGAAACCTTTACAAGGTTCTTCTTAGCAGCATCTGTACCCTTCTGGATAGCAGCTGTTACTTCGCCAGCCTTGCCAAGTCCCCAACCGATTACACCTTTGCCATCACCTACAACGACGATGGCCGCAAATGTGAAAGTACGTCCACCCTTAGTTACCTTGGTCACGCGGTTGATAGCAACCAAACGGTCCTTTAGTTCTACGTCACTATTTACTTTTACTTTATTCATTGCCATAATCGTTTAGAATTTAAGTCCTCCTTCACGAGCACCATCAGCCAAAGCTTGTACGCGTCCATGATAAAGATAACCGTTACGGTCAAATACTACCTGTTGAACTCCAGCAGCTGTCGCCTTCTGCGCAACAAGTTCGCCAACTTTCTTAGCTTGCTCTATCTTAGCCATTTTCTCAAGACCAGCAGAAGAAGCTGCAGCAAGTGTAGTACCTGTCAAATCATTAATAACCTGTGCATAAATTTGCTTATTACTGCGGAATACGCTCAAACGGGGGCGTTCGGCAGTTCCGTTCACACTCTTGCGAATGTGGAACTTTATCTTTAGTCTTCTTTGTTCTTTCTTTGTTGTCATAATCGTAATGAATTATTAAAGTTACTTAGCTGCAGCTGATTTACCAGACTTTCTGCGAATAACCTCTCCCTTGAACAAGATACCCTTACCCTTATACGGTTCAGGCTTACGGAAAGAACGAATCTTAGCACAAATAAGACCTAACAGTTGCTTATCAGCTGTTTCAAGAGTAATAATTGGATTTTGGTTACGCTCACTCTTTGTTTCCACCTTAACTTCTTTTGGAAGTTGTAAGAAAATAGGGTGTGTATAACCAAGTGTAAATTCTACCAAGTTACCCTGATTAGATACACGATAACCAACACCTACCAACTCAAGTGTCTTTGTATAGCCTTCGCTAACTCCAACTACCATATTGTTCACAAGTGAACGATAAAGTCCATGGTAAGCTTGCTTCTGCTTGTAGTTTTCGATGTGCTGCTCATCAACTTCAAAAGTGATTTGAGCATCTTCGATATTTACCTTAATAGAAGGATGAACATACTGAGACAATTCGCCCTTTGGACCTTTTACTGTAACAACATCATCCTTTTGTGAGATTGTAACTCCAGCAGGAATACTAATTGGTAATTTTCCAATTCTTGACATTTCAAATCCTCCAATTAATAAATGTAGCAAAGAACCTCACCACCAATTTTCTCAGCAGCAGCTTCCTTGTTAGTCATTACACCTTTAGACGTAGAAATAATTGCAATTCCAAGTCCGTTAATAACTCTCGGCATGTCTTTGTAGCCAGTATACTGGCGAAGACCTGGTGATGAAACGCGTTTCAAACTCTTGATTGCGTTCTGCTTTGTAACTGGGTCGTACTTTAATGCGACCTTAATAGTTCCTTGTGGTCCATCTTCAATGAACTTATAGTTCAAGATGTAACCCTTCTCGAAGAGAATCTTAGTAATAGACTTCTTCAAGTTAGACGCAGGAAGTTCAACAACACGGTGATGAGCCATGATTGCGTTTCTGAGTCTTGTCAGATAATCTGCTATTGGATCTGTCATAAATATAAATATTTAATTAATCGGGACTTCCCCGACAATATTAAAAAATCCTTAAATAATTCTATGTTATGAGCAATCCTATGCTCATAACATAAACTGTGGTTTTACCAGCTAGCCTTCTTTACTCCTGGTATCAATCCTTGAGATGCCATCTCACGGAACTGAATACGAGAAATACCGAAGTGACGAATATATCCCTTTGGACGACCTGTTATCTTGCAACGGTTATGCAAGCGAATTGGATTTGCGTTCTTAGGAATAGCTTGCAACTTACGAGCTGCCTCATATGCTTCAGCAGGGTCTTCAGTTGTAGCGATAATCTTCTTCAAAGCTGCACGCTTCTCTGCATAACGAGCTACTAACTTCGCACGCTTAACTTCGCGAGCTTTCATTGATTCTTTTGCCATATCTATTAATCGTTTTTAGCGTTCTTAAATGGAAGTCCGAATGCTTTAAGGAGTGCGTAACCTTCCTCGTCAGTCTGTGCTGATGTAACGAAAGTAATATTCAAACCTTGAATGCGATCCACTTGATCAATGTTTATCTCTGGGAAGATAATCTGTTCGGTAATGCCCAATGTGTAGTTACCGCGACCATCAAACTTACTCTCAATACCTTTGAAGTCACGGATACGAGGTAACGACACACGTACAAGTTTCTCTAAAAACTCATACATACGTTCACGACGCAATGTTACCATAACACCAATAGGCATCTTCTTACGAAGTTTAAAGTTAGCTATGTCTTTCCTTGAATAGGTTGCTACTGCCTTCTGACCAGTGATAGCTGTAATCTCATTGATTGCAACTTCAATAATCTTCTTGTCCTGAGTTGCATCACCCAAACCTTGGTTGATAACAATCTTCTTCAAGACTGGAATCTGCATTGCAGAAGTGTAATTGAATTGCTTTTGTAGAGCAGGAGCTATTTGCTCTTTATACTCTTTCTTTAATTTTGCTGTATTCATTACTTAATTACCTCCCCTGACTTTTTAGCGATACGCTTCACTGTCTTTCCCTCACGCTCAATTTTGATACGTGTTGGGTTACCGCTTTTCGGATCGATAAGACTAACATTTGAAATGTGAATAGGTGCTTCTTGCTTCACAATACCACCTTGTGGATTTGCGGCAGACGGCTTTGTACTCTTTGAAACCATATTGATTCCTTCAACCAGTACGCGTTCTTTGTCAACGAGAACTTTGAGCACTTTACCACTTCTGCCCTTGTCAGAGCCAGCAAGTACGATAACTTGATCGTCTTTCTTAATATGGAATTTTGCCATTTTACTTTTCGTTTTAATCATTAAAGAACCTCAGGTGCCAAAGAAACAACTTTCATATTTACTGCACGAAGCTCACGAGCCACAGGGCCAAAAATACGGCTACCACGAAGTTCGCCAGCGTTGTTCAGCAATACACAAGCATTATCATCGAAACGAATGTATGAACCATCAGCACGACGGATTTCTTTCTTTGTGCGTACTATCAAAGCTTTTGACACTGCACCTTTTTTAATATCACTTGATGGGATGACGTTCTGCACTGCAACTACGATAACGTCACCAACACTTGCATAACGACGGCGTGTACCACCAAGTACACGAATACATTTTGCCTCACGTGCACCGCTGTTATCACATACTGTAAGTTTTGATTCTGATTGTATCATAATTACTTAGCTTTTTCTACTATTTGAACTAATCTCCATCTTTTTGTTCTACTCAAAGGACGAGTTTCCATTATCATTACTGTATCACCGATATTGGCCTCATTCTTTTCATCGTGAACATGGTATTTCTTTGTCTTTTGGACAAACTTACCATATATAGGGTGCTTCTCTTTAAACTTTGCAGCAATAACAATGGTTTTATCCATTTTACTACTCGTTACGACACCCTGTCTTACTTTTCTTAAATTTCTTGTTTCCATCTGAACCATTATTATTTATTAAGTTCTCTTTGACGAAGTTCAGTTTTCATACGTGCTATATCACGACGAGCTGCCTTAATCTGTGATGGATTCTCAAGAGGAGTAATCTGATGGTTCAGCTTCATTTTATCAAGAGCTGTTTCAGCATTCTCTATCTTTTCTACCAAATCCTTGGTATCAAGTTGTTTAACTTCTTTAATCTTCATCTTCTTTAAGCGTTTTTATCGTAATCACGTCTAACAATAAACTTAGTCTTTACAGGTAGCTTCTGTGCCGCAAGGCGAAGTGCCTCCTTAGCGATGTCAAAGCTTACACCTTCTACTTCAAAGAGGATACGACCTGGGGTAACTGGTGCCACCCAACCTGCAGGGTCACCTTTACCCTTACCCATACGCACGTCAGCAGGTTTGCGAGTGATAGGTTTATCAGGGAATATTCTAATCCAGACTTGACCTTGACGGTTCATATAGCGGTTTATGGCTATACGAGCAGCCTCAATCTGTCGGCTGTCAATCCACTTTGGCTCAAGAGTCTTGATACCAAAGGAACCAAAAGCTAACTGTGTACCTCTGTGAGCGTTTCCTTTATTACCGCGCCCATCTTGAGGTCTTCTATATTTTACTCTTTTTGGCTGTAACATGATAGCTTTTACTTTTAACGGTTATTGTTTCTTCTACGATTACCACGTCCAGAGCGAGCACCACTATTATTCGAGCGTCCATTGCTCTTTTCCTGGGTAAAGTTTGGTGTCAAGTCTACCTTGTTGTACACTTCACCACGACAAATCCATACCTTGATACCCAAGAGACCTACTTTTGTAAGAGCCTCTGTTTGACAATAATCGATGTCTGCACGGAATGTATGAAGAGGAGTACGACCTTCCTTAAACATTTCCTTACGTGCCATTTCGGCACCATTCAGACGACCTGAAATTTGAACTTTAATACCTTCTGCACCTGCACGCATTGTGTTAGCAACAGCCATCTTGATAGCACGACGATATGCTACCTTGCCTTCTACTTGGCGTGCGATGTTAGTACCTACAATATTTGCATCGAGTTCAGGTTTCTTCACTTCAAAGATATTGATTTGAATTTCTTTCTTGAAAAGATTCTTCAATTCTTCTTTGAGCTTATCAACATCCTGACCACCTTTACCAATGACGATACCCGGACGGGCTGTACAAATAGTAATGGTAACGAGTTTCAATGTTCGCTCGATGACGATGCGTGAAACGCTTGCCTTTTCGAGACGCTTGTTCAAGTATGTACGAATCTTCTTATCCTCCAAGAGGTTGTCTCCGAAGTCCTTACCACCGAACCAATTTGATTCCCAACCGCGGATAATACCTAAACGGTTGCTTATTGGATTAACTTTCTGTCCCATTCTACTATTTATTTATCATTGTTAGCGTCAGCCTTTGAATCTACAAAAAGGGTGACGTGGTTAGAACGTTTACGAATTCTGTAGCCGCGACCCTGTGGTGCAGGACGCATACGCTTCATTGTAACACCTTCATCAACGAAGATTCTAGAGATATAAAGTTCACCGTCTTCAGCTTTGCGGTCATTCTTTGTTTCCCAGTTAGCAATAGCTGAGCGCAAAAGTTTCTCAACATTCTGAGCAGCTGCCTTCTTTGAGAACCTTAGTACGCCTAAGGCACGATTTACTTCCATCCCACGTACCATATCTACAACATAGCGCATTTTACGTGGAGAAGAAGGACAGTCCTTGAGCTTTGCAAAATACTGGCTTTTGAGGGCTTGTTTACGTTCCTCAGCCTTTATATGTTTTCTTGCTCCCATTATATTTATCTTTTCTAAGGGTTATGACCTGTTACTTTCTATTACCAGAGTGTCCACCAAAACGGCGTGTAGGACTGAACTCTCCGAGCTTGTGACCTACCATATTCTCAGTAATGTAAACAGGGATAAATTTATTTCCGTTATGAACTGCAACAGTGTGACCCACAAATTCTGGGGAAATCATTGATGCTCTGGCCCATGTTTTTACAACATTCTTCTTACCACTCTCATTCATAGCGAGAATTTTCTTCTCGAGCGATACGTTGATGTATGGACCTTTTTTTAATGAACGACTCATAATTTACTCTTAATTACTTTGTTTACTTCTTGTTAGCTCTCTCAATAATATACTTGTTTGAAAGCTTCTTAGGTGCACGAGTCTTAAGACCCTTAGCATACAAGCCCTTACGTGAACGTGGGTGTCCTCCAGACTGACGTCCTTCACCACCACCCATTGGGTGATCAACAGGGTTCATAACAACACCACGGTTGTGAGGACGACGTCCCAACCAACGTGAACGTCCAGCTTTACCAGACTGTTCGAGTGCGTGGTCAGAATTACCTACACTACCGATAGTAGCTTTACAAGCTGAAAGAATCTGGCGTGTTTCGCCAGAAGGGAGCTTAATAACACAATAACTGCCTTCACGAGAAGTAAGCTGAGCAAAGTTACCAGCCGAACGAACGAGCAATGCACCCTGTCCTGGACGTAATTCAATGTTGTGAATTACAGTACCTACAGGAATATTTGCAAGTGGTAGTGTATTACCTACTTCAGGCGCAGCCTCTGCACCTGACATCAGCTGTGCACCAACCTGCAGTCCGTTAGGAGCAATAATGTAACGTTTTTCACCATCAGCATAGTACAACAAGGCAATACGAGCCGATCTGTTTGGATCGTACTCAATTGTCTTTACTACAGCTGGAACACCATCTTTCTCTCGTTTGAAGTCGATAAAACGAAGCTTTCTTTTATGACCGCCACCCATATAGCGAACAGTCATCTTACCAGTGTTGTTTCGACCACCAGTAGAACGCTTACCGTAAACGAGAGACTTCTCTGGCACGGATGCAGTAATATCCTCGAACGTGCCAATAACCTTGTGTCTTTGTCCCGGTGTAACCGGTTTTAATTTACGTACTGCCATTTTTTATTTAAATATTGCTGTAAAAATCAATTTCCTCGCCTGCCTTAATTGTTACGATTGCTTTCTTGAATGCATTCTTCTGGCCTTTCACAAGCCCAGCCTTGGTATAGCGTGATTGACGCTTTCCAGCATAACGAATAGTGTTCACATCAAGAACAGTAACATTATACAAACTTTCAATTTCTTTCTTAATCTCAAGCTTATTAGCCTCTGGCTTTACAATGAAGCCATATTTTGGCTGCGCAGGCTTAACATAAGAATAAACTGTCTTTTCCTTCTTTAAGCCTTCAGGATGACGTTTATTCTTAACGACATAGCTACGAGTTTCAGCTGTTGCGTTGTGTGCCTTAGCTGACTTCTCATTTGCTGCTTTAATTGTCTTGTCAACAGAAGATTTTTCTGTAACAGCGTTCATCTTTTCAGTGACCACTGGTTTAATGATAAATCCCATAATTCTTACTGTCTCCTACTTTTTACTTGGTTAAGATTTCGTCGATCGTCTTCAAAGAATTCTCTGTTACAACAAGTACGTCTGCATGCAAAATACCATAAGTATTTACCTGCGCTGCTGTTGTAACTTGAGTCTTCTGCAAATTACGAGCTGACAAATATACATTATTTTGAGCTTCTGGCAAAACCAAAAGAACTTTCTTGCCATCAACTTTGAGATTTTTAGCAATCTTTATAATTTCTTTTGTCTTTGGAGCATCAAAATCGAAGTCTTCAACAACAATAATAGCAGATTCCTTTGCTTTGTAAGCCAATGCTGATTTACGTGCAAGAACCTTGACTTTCTTGTTAAGTTTGAAGCTATAGTCGCGTGGAGTAGGACCGAATACACGACCACCACCTACGAGGACTGGTGAGTTAATATCACCACGGCGTGCACCGCCACCACCTTTTTGGCGACCTAATTTACGTGTTGAACCTGCGTGTTCACTTCTTTCCTTTGTTTTTGCAGTTCCTTGACGTTGGTCTGCAAGATATTGCTTTACATCAAGGTAAAGTACGTGATCGTTTGGCTCAATTCCGAAGATATTCTCGTTAAGAATAACCTTACGGCCGGTCTCCTGACCTTTAATATCTAATACGTTAATATCCATTACTTATTAATTATAAGGGTTGAACCATTGCATCCAGCTACACTACCTTTTACAAGAAGTATATTGTGTTCTGGAATTACCTTTAATACTTGGAGGTTTTGAGTTGTGACTCTGTCACCACCCATTTGTCCGCCCATTCGCATACCCTTGAATACTTTTGCTGGGTATGAACAAGCACCAATAGCTCCTGGTTTGCGAGCGCGGTCGTCCTGTCCGTGAGTAGTCTGACCTACACCACCGAATCCGTGACGCTTAACAACGCCTTGAAAACCTTTACCTTTTGATGTACCAACAACATCTACAAACTTAGTGTCGTTGAACAATTCAACCGTAATGGTATCACCGAGGTTGTATTCCTCATCAAACTTGAACTCGGCCAAGTGCTTCTTTGGTGTTGTGCCTGCTTTCTTGAAGTGTCCCTGCTGTGGCTTAGAAGTTCTTTTCTCCTTAGCTTCGCCGAAACCTAACTGAACAGCCTTGTAACCATCTTTTTCAATTGTCTTTACTTGGGTTACGACACAAGGACCAGCTTCGATAACAGTGCATGGTACATTCTTACCATCGGCACTGAAAACGGAAGTCATTCCGATTTTCTTTCCTAATAATCCTGGCATTTCAATTAAATTTTAAATAATTAAATTCTTTATTTTTTCGTAACTTGTAATTACACCTTGATTTCCACTTCAACTCCTGAAGGCAACTCAAGCTTCATCAATGCATCAACGGTCTTTGGTGTTGAGCTATAGATGTCGATGAGACGCTTGAAATCTGAGAGCTGAAACTGCTCACGTGATTTCTTATTAACGAAAGTAGAGCGGTTTACAGTGTAAATACGCTTGTGTGTTGGCAATGGGATAGGACCGCTAACGATAGCACCTGTAGCCTTTACAGCCTTCACAATTTTCTCTGCAGACTTATCAACCAACTGGTGGTCGTAAGACTTTAGCTTAATACGAATTTTCTGACTCATATTTGTTTTGAATTTATTAATTTATTATTAAACTCAGGGTACACTCTCATAAGAGTCATTCGCTATGAGAGTGTTTCCTAAGTATTCTTCTTATTTAAGTAGATCTGCGTTTCCGTTCAACTCTTCAAGGATTTCCTTTGCAAGGCTGTTAGAAACTGGTGAGTGGTGATCGTACTCCATTGATGAAGTTGCACGACCTGAAGTAATAGTACGCAAAGCTGTTACATAACCGAACATTTCTGACAATGGTACCATAGCTTTAACAACACGTGCACCACTACGAGCTTCTTCCATACCTTGAACAAGACCACGACGCTTATTCAAGTCGCCGATTACATCACCCATGTTTTCTTCCGGAGTAACAACTTCTACTCTCATAATAGGCTCCATCAATACAGGACCTGCCTGTGGACAAAGCTTTTTGAAAGCTTGGTGTGCTACAAGCTCGAATGACAACTGGTCAGAGTCTACTGGGTGGAAAGAACCATCGGTCAAAGTAACCTTCAAACCTGTAATTGGGAATCCACCAAGAACGCCGTTACCTAAGCAGTCTTTGAAGCCTTTTTCTACCGAAGGAATAAACTCCTTAGGCACATTACCACCTTTCACAACATTGATGAACTGCAAATCGCCTTCCTTGTAATCTTCGTCTTTTGGCTCGATTGTAACATCGATACAAGCAAACTTACCACGACCACCAGACTGCTTCTTGTATGTCTCGCGACTTTGAGCTGCCTTTGTGATTGCTTCCTTATAGTTCACCTGCGGCTTACCTTGGTTACATTCTACCTTAAACTCACGCTTCAAACGGTCGATAATAATATCAAGGTGAAGCTCGCCCATACCAGAGATAATGGTCTGACCGCTCTGCTCGTCTGTGCGTACAGTAAATGTTGGGTCTTCTTCCGCCAATTTCTGCAAACCAGTATCAAGCTTAGCAATATCAGCCTGGCTCTTAGGTTCAACTGCAATAGAAATCACAGTATCAGGGAATGTCATTGACTCAAGTACGATTGGGTGTGCTTCGTCGCAAAGAGTATCACCAGTGCGAATATCCTTGAAACCAACACCTGCGCCAATATCGCCTGCATCGATTGACTCCATTGCAATTTCCTTGTTAGAGTTCATCTGGAACAAGCGGCTGATACGTTCTTTCTTACCAGAACGTGGGTTGTAAACATACGAACCTGCTATAACCTTACCAGAGTAAACGCGGAAGAACACCAAACGTCCCATAAATGGGTCAGTAGCAATCTTAAATGCGAGTGCTGCAGTAGGTTCATTAACACCAGCCTTACGTTCTTCCTCAGCTTCTGTGTCTGGGTTTGTACCAACAGTAACAACTGTATCGAGTGGTGAAGGCAAGAATGCACAAACATAGTCGAGCAATGTCTGAACACCCTTATTCTTATATGAAGAACCGCACAACATTGGGCAGCAGTCCATAGAAATACAGCCTTTGCGAATTGCAGCCATAAGTTTATCTTCAGGTATATCTTGTCCTTCAAGATAAAGCTCCATAACATCATCGTCATAGTTAGCAGCACCTTCGATAAGCTTTTCACGCCATTCGTTAGCCTCATCTACCAACTCAGCAGGAATTTCCTCAATGTCGTATTGTGCACCCATTGTTTCATCATGCCAAAGAATAGCCTTCATTTTAATAAGGTCTACTACCCCTCTGAAGTTTTCTTCTGCACCGATTGGAATTTGGATAGCAATAGGGTTAGCACCCAAAATATCTTTCATCTGACGTACTGTCTCGAAGAAGTCAGCACCAGAACGGTCCATCTTATTAACGTAACCAACACGTGGTACGTTGTACTTGTCAGCCTGACGCCATACAGTTTCAGACTGTGGCTGAACACCGTCGGCAGCAGAATAAGTTGCAACAGCACCATCAAGAACACGAAGCGAACGTTCTACTTCCGCAGTAAAGTCCACGTGTCCTGGAGTATCAATCAAGTTTATCTTGTATGATTTGCCATTGTAGTTCCAGTTACAAGTTGTAGCAGCTGAAGTAATGGTAATACCACGCTCCTGCTCCTGCGCCATCCAGTCCATTGTTGCAGCACCATCGTGCACTTCACCAATTTTGTGGGTTTTACCTGTATAGAACAAAATACGTTCTGATGTTGTTGTTTTACCGGCATCAATGTGAGCCATAATACCGATATTGCGTGTCAAATGTAAATCGTGACTTGCCATTTTTCTTTAATATCCTTATTAGTTATCGTTTAGAATCTGAAGTGAGCAAATGCACGGTTAGCTTCTGCCATGCGGTGCATGTCTTCCTTACGCTTGAATGCACCACCCTGATTATTGAATGCGTCCATAATTTCAGCAGCAAGCTTATCTGCCATACTCTTGCCACCGCGCTTGCGAGCGAATGCAATCATATTCTTCATAGATACGCTTTCCTTACGGTCTGGGCGAATTTCTGTTGGAACCTGGAATGTTGCACCACCGATACGACGGCTCTTCACCTCTACCTGTGGAGTAATGTTGTCAAGAGCTTGCTTCCAAACTTCCAATGCTGACTTTTCCTGGTCGCTGTTCTTCTCGTTTACAATATCGAGAGCTGCGTAGAAAATCTCGTATGATGTATTCTTCTTTCCATCATACATAAGGTGGTTTACAAACTTTGAGACCTTTTGGTCGTTAAACTTTGGATCTGGCAAGATCACACGTTTCTTTGGTTTTGCTTTTCTCATTTTTATTTAAAAATTTAGTAATTCTGCGGAGGCTGTCGTTTTCTCGTTCTTCAACGTCCACTCTTGAACATTTACTCAACCTGTTATTAACAAATCTCCAGCAAAACTTTTATTTTCTTTTTCTTTTGAGTCTTTTATTTACCAACCATCACCGACTGTTAAACTAAAAGACTTTACCTTGCGAAGTTTCTTTCCCCTTATATCAGAGGAAAAGAAACCCGAAAGATTTTACTTCTTAGCTGCCTTTGGACGCTTAGCACCGTACTTAGAGCGACGCTGCGTGCGGTTTGCTACACCAGCAGTATCAAGTGTACCACGAACGATGTGATAGCGAACACCCGGTAAGTCCTTTACACGACCGCCACGAACAAGTACGATACTGTGTTCCTGCAAGTTGTGTCCTTCTCCAGGGATATACGAGTTAACTTCCTTTTGGTTCGTCAAACGAACACGGGCAACTTTACGCATTGCCGAATTAGGCTTCTTAGGTGTTGTTGTGTAGACACGTACGCAAACTCCACGACGCTGTGGGCAGTTGTCCAAAGCAGGAGATTTACTTTTTTCTACAATCACCTTTCTGCCTTTTTTTACTAATTGTGAAATAGTAGGCATAATTGTACTTTTTTATTTTATATTTATTTTGTTTATTATCAATGTCTTAGACCTCTCGCTGCCTATATAATAATGTATAAAGGACGCATAAAGGTATTTCGAGGTGCAAAGGTACAAACTTTCTCGAAATAATCACTCATATATATAGAAGTAATAAACCTTAAGATTTTTAATTTAACAAAATATAACTATCATAACACTATATTAACTTAACAAAACTCTCTACTTCTTTAAAAACAAGACCTAAGGAGATAATAAAACGGACAATATATAAAATATGCGATGCACCAAAGAAATTGATGCATCGCATATTTTTCAGTTATAAGCATTGACTACTTTGAGATTTCGATAAAACAATTTCCATTTGCTTTCAGATAGATATGTGCCCTTACACCTGCGGCTTTATTCTCATAGACAGCACCAGGAGCATTAGACTTTTTCTGCTTTTTCACAAAAGTATATCCGTTGGCTGCAAACCACTGACTTATCTCTTTGCGCTCTAAATCTTCTACCTTTTTCACTGCAGGACAGCTGAGTGCAATAAACGAGATAGCCTTTTCGCTTGCTTCATAGAAATACATACAAGCATTCAAGTTTGAGTAATTCTCATACCCTGGTTTCGTGCGGAACTCCGCCTTGCCTTCATCGCTTCCTTCTTCATCGTAATAGCGAAGCCCCAAAGCGTTTTCCATTTCGATAAGCTGCTGTTTAGGCAGACTTTCATATTCTTCGTTCAACACTTTCACATCAGGAAAATCAGTAACGTCTGTAAGAATAACCGTTTCCTCTGGTTCACCACCTTGATTTGTCTGTGGCTCATTCTCATCGACTTTAAATTCTACAACCGCACGTATCGACTTTAGTTCCTTATGCTTGGCATCGTAAGCAATTGCCTTTATCTTCAGCTTTCCATTCCAGTAAATACGACAAGGGGCAACATTGCCATTGCCATCGGAAATAACATTCGTACCATAATCAGCAAAACCAGCATCGGTCATTATCTTTGTAAACTCGGCATCAATCTTTACAACTGGTATTTCCAACATACCATATATTACATCAGCAGTGTACTTAACGCCTTTAAAGTATTTAGGAGTATCTCCCCAATACACTTCGCCTAACTTCGTGAAAGTTTGCTTTTGACGCTGCGCCAATTTCTTTTCAAATCCATCGGCACCTTTTGTATCGCCATGCTTCAAGTAAGGCAGTTCACCAAATGCATAGGTTTTATCAAATTCAAAGGTTTCAACAGGTTTTTCTTCTTCCTTGTTTGACTCGCCCCCTTTCTCCTCTGTCTTCTTCGAATCATTGCCATCATCTTTGCTACACGAAGTTACCAACCCCAACATGGCTAAACACATTAGCACATAAAAGAAATTAAAAGCTTTTGTTTTCATAATTCAATTATTTAAAGTAATACAATATAAATGCTTCTCCAGGCTAACTATCAAGCTGCATTTTCATACTATTATAAACAAATATGTATGGACTTGCTCGCTATCTATCCATTTATTAGGTTATAACTGCAAATTTATATTATTTTTTCAGAATATGAAAATATCATATAAACAAAATATCGCAATTACTCATACGAATATGAATAATTGCGATACTGCAACGATATAATTTCTGCTTTTCTTCTTATGCGTCGTTCTTTATCGGACCAAAGGGTGTTGCTGTTTTTGGCTGTTGGTTAGGCATCTGAATTTTCCCAAACTCTTGTTCGTAACGAACAATATTCTCTTGCAAAGCTGCCAAAAGGCGTTTTGCGTGTTCGGGTGCAAGCACTACCCTACTTGCCACTGTCGGTTTTGGTACACCTGGCAGCATACTGATGAAATCGAGCACAAACTCTGAACTTGAGTGTGAGATGATTTGGAAGTTTGTATAAATTCCTTTTGCAATTTCAGGATTCAAGTCTATCTGAAGCTGCTGTCCTTGTTGATTTTGATTGTTGTCCATTTCGTATATTTGTTTTTAATATTCTCTGAGCGATATGCAAAGATAACACATTTCGGACAATTCACCAAGAAACGTACCTACTTTATCTTTCCACTACAAAACGTTGTGTTTCACCATTCACATTCAAGAAATAAACGCCAGCAGTGAAGTCCGCAACATCAACTTGGTTTTCAGCTGTATGCAAAACCACCGTGCGAAGCAACGCGCCATTAGCTCCAAAAATACGAGCTGTTGCAGTTGCCATACCTAAAGGCAACTTAACAGCAAGCACATTGTTGTTTGCCACTGTGCTAACCTTTATCTTCGCTGCTGCCACACCCTCAATACAGCTTGGCATCTTCTCGCCTTCGTATAAGTTGCGACCATCATTCAATCCCTGCTGATAGTCGTAGGCTGTCCAATTCTTGGCATTAATAAGTTCGGTTACATCTACTTCGTAGCAAACATTCTTCTCGTCCTCATCTTTCGTATCTACAACCACTAATTCACCTTTATTATCGGCATTCGCCATATCGGGTAAGTCTGCCAACATTCGTTTCATGGCAGGGTTAGCTATTTGGTTGCTGTAACAAGATATGAGACCTAACTTTTGGTTGGCTGCAATATCAAGTTCGGCAAGTTGGTTATTATCACATTGCAAATCTGTAAGGTTTACCAACTTTCTTATATCAAGTGCTTTCAATTTGTTACCACTTACTGTCAGAGCTGTAAGTTCGATATTGTCGCCAATGGTTATGTTCGTCAACTTATTATTATAACAATGGAACTCCGCTAAAGCAGAATTTTTGCTAATGTCTACCGTCTCTATTTCGTTGTCGAACAAATATACCTTTTGCAATAACGGACTTTTAGATATATCTATCTTTTTTATCTTGTTATTGTTGCAGGCTAACAGGGTCAACTGTGTATTCTTTGTTATATCGAGTTGTGTAAGATTGTTTTCGCCACAATAAAATTCTTGCAGCTTAGGCATCACACTTGGGTCTAACTCATTCAGACTATTTCTAAAGCAATAGAATTCTATTACTTCCGATGTGGCAGGCAGTTTCAGTTCACTTAATCTATTGGTGTGGCAATACAGTTTCTGTAAGTTTGTATTCTTGCTAACGTCCAACTTCTCTATTTGGTTTTCCTCACAGTATAGCGAACCCAAGTCAGGACATTTCGATACATCAATAGATACCAATTCGTTCAGATTGCAACTAAAGAAAGTCATATCACCATATATAGTTATTGTGGGTTGTGTACGCTTAAAGCGGGTTATGCCATACTTCTTTATACTTTCCTCACCAGCATCATACTTGCCGTTGTTGTTTCTGTCAATCCAAGGCTTTGTTTTGCTTTTGCCATTAAATAGCGCAGTGAGTTGCCATTGTTTCTTCAAATTGGTTGTGGTAATGGTAACAGAGGGTTGGTCAGTAGTGTATTCTTCTGCGTCTTTCTGCGCATTAGCACCAACACAAAACCCTAAAAGAACTGATAATAAAAATAGCTTTTTACTCATAACGTAACTGTTTAGATGTCGGAGAAACTATTAAAAAGCCCACCGAAAATTAGTAATTTAGTTTATTTTAAACATCAATTTATGATATAAAACATTTCCACCTTTACTTAGAGCAACCAATTCAACGCTTAATGCTTAACACACATTGGCTGAAAACAAAAATAATGAAAATATTAATATCTACATAAACTTTTACGCATTTTCTTATATTTGACAACAAAATATCAAGAAATAGCACAAAACTACCGCTTACTTTGTATGGAAATATTATCTCCTAAAACTACTATGGCTTGTTCGTTCGTAATTGGTTTCAAAGGTAAAATTCATTTCTAAGACCAAGCCATCTATTGGCATATCTTCTTTATAAGAGTTTAATTGAGAAACTAAGATTTCTGTATCATTTTCGCCTCTAATACTATAAGTTATAAGTTTAACGTGAGTTCGATATAACTCGATCTCCTTAATTTGATTAAAACTAAATCCTTGAAGACGCAGATGATTATTTTCCATTTACACAATAAGGAATATTACCATAATTATTATTCACCTGCTTTTCCTAATTGATATTTCATCTTTATATACAGGTAAACTTGCATATTTTAGATAGAAAAGGAACATACCAATATAATTCCAATATCCAATACTAAAAGGGCAGCATAAACTATTCGGCAAAAAATATTCGATGTCTTTTTATATTCATACTTCAGCAACAGCCAAGAAAATACAAACAAGGTTATACTTGTCAGGTAATACAATAAATATTGAACTATTGTTGGACGATAGACTTCTGCATCCCCTCTCTCAACAAACTCCTCTATATCAAACCATGCTCCTTGCATAATACCCAAAGTTGCAAGAATAATAAGTGGGCTTATTATTGACAACAGTCCTAATAAAACATTTTTCATAATAACTTTTTTATTTCCTAGGTAATTGCCTTCCAAATGCTATTCCTTTTCGATTTGCTTCCATATCCAAATCGTCCCATCCTTTGTCATCCGAAACCCAACTATACATTTCGTCTTTTACAAACTCTTTTACAGCTCCAAGAAGATAGGCTACTTTTCCACCTTCCATATAAGCATGCTTTGCACTATATAGAAAGTGCATAAGTTTATCTATCCCTGTATCATTATTCTTTCTGACAACATTCTCATATATATGAAAAAGTGGAGCCCCCTTCCCATTTAAGAACCCTTCTTCTCCATTAACCAACATACATGCGTTTGTTAAAGCAATAGATGTTCTTACATATTGTGGTTGTTTCCTATAAGCTCTTATTTCTGCCAACATCATCATAACAAGTAATTTACCTATTAGAACATAATAGTCGTTTGGAAAACCAGTAGAAGCATATTTTGCATTATAATCAGTAGTAATTTTTTCTATCGCCTTTTGGGTAGCCATACAGCCAAATCCTTTTTCTCTTTTTAAGCGTTGTACCGTCAATTTTGTCGTTATCCTATTGTTTATTTTATAATCTTTTACTTGTTTAGGAAGAGAAAAATCTTTCTTTACAGTTCCTTTACTCGGCACTACAACATAGTTATATGTATCAACAACCTTGATTCTAACTTTTCCAGTCGCCTGTGGTGATGTTATTCTAATTTGTGCCATATGCTCACTCTTTCTTCGTAAGTTCAAAATCTTCAATAATTACCATACCTTTCTCGTCCGTTCGTCCAGAACAAGACGCATGACAAACACCCTCGTCGGTCTCTTCCTCAAAGTCGAATTGAATTGTTTGCCCTACATTGTAATTACCAAGAACTAAATAGAGCTTTACAGCTTCCCCAATAGGAAACTCCCTGCATTTCTCTCCATTTGGATTTATCCAATAGGCATCGTTGATATGTACATCGGGATCTGCTACAACCTCTTGCATCTGCATTGGTTTCTGCAGAATTCTATTCCACAACCAAAAGAGTCTCCGTTCTATATCAAGCCTTTTATTAATCGTCATCTCCATTGGGGAAATTTGCACATAAGTGGTCATTTCTCCACCATTCAAAACATCGAAAGTCTCTCGAAACTCAGTGATATACGCTTTGCTGAATTTAATACATCGAAAAGGTATGTCATCTGTACCATCGTATATTTCAAGTTGCCCTTCTGCAATGGGATTTTCTTCTGTCTTCATCATCAGCTCCAAAATAAAGTTATCGGCAGGCGTATCCATCAGTATGCGCAATTGTCCATCACCAGCCAAAGAGTGCTTTGGAAATCCATTCCATCCGACAGGCAACCCAAAACTTTGGTTGAGTAGTCTGATATCATAGTTATGACCATTAAGTGTCAATAATGCAATTGTAGAGATAGGACTTCTATTTTGATGTTTTTGCAAAAATAGTCTTTTCTTTCTGAAAAACAAAGAAACAGAAAGATAAAATATGAAAAATAATGAAGATCGTATAAAGTTTTCTGATGAAAGGAGTATTCTTCCAATAAGGAAGATAAAATAAAGAAAGGATAAGATATTGAGAATACAGGGGTTGTAGTATCTTACAAGGGATACTATTTTACTTTTATTGCTCAATTCAGATAGCAAGATATGGATGAATCTGTAAAGATATTTTCTACCAAAAAGTGGTAATTGCAATTTGATATTGCGAAAGCGGCTCTTTTGCGATGCAAAACCTACGCTTTTACCGTGTAAAACAGCTGCTTTTGGAACGCAAAACAATAGGTTTTGCATTACACTGATTATCAATTGTTTAAACAACAGCTACACCTAAGAAAAATATTTACATATTTTTAGGAATTCTTTCACCTTTCAATAAGGGACATTGCTATTATTCCCAATAGTGCAAACAAAAATATGAGGCAAACAAAAAGGGCTCGCAAGCGATGTTTGCGAGCCCTTTTAAGTTGTATAAAGTTCATTTATTTTAAGCCTCTGCGTTTTCTTTGTCAGCAAAGTCGATAATGCTCTTCTTGTTGGCTTCTAAGCGATTGTGTTCTTCTTTAGAACCTACTATGAGCTTCTGCCATTGACGAAGACCCGTACCTGCTGGGATAAGGTGTCCGCAGATTACGTTTTCCTTCATTCCTTCAAGGTCGTCGCTCTTGCCACGGATAGCAGCCTCGTTGAGCACCTTGGTTGTTTCCTGGAAGGAAGCAGCCGACATAAAGCTCTTTGTACCGAGGGCAGCACGTGTAATACCTTGGAGCATCTGGGTGGCAGTAGCCTGAACGGCATCGCGTACCTGAACGAGCTTGAGGTCGCGGCGTTTGAGGTTTGAGTTCTCATCGCGCAGCTTGCGTACAGAAAGTATCTGTCCCTTGTAGCAATTCTCTGAATCGCCTGGGTCGGTAACAACTTTCTTACCCCAAATACGGTCGTTTTCTTCCAAGAAATCGAGTTTATCAACAAGTTCCTGCTCGAGGAATGCGGTATCGCCAGACTCTTCAATACGAACCTTACGCATCATTTGACGGACGATAATCTCGAAGTGTTTGTCGTTAATCTTCACACCTTGGAGGCGATAAACGTCTTGTACTTCGTTCACGATGTACTCTTGTACTGCCGTAGGACCCTTAATAGAAAGAATGTCGGCAGGAGTTATGATACCATCAGAAAGTGGAGTACCCGCACGCACAGCATCGTGTTCCTGAACAAGGATTTGCTTTGACAAGCTAACAAGATACTTACGTTGGTCGCCTGTCTTCGATGTAACGATGATTTCGCGGTTACCACGCTTCACCTTACCCATTGTTACCTCACCATCGATTTCAGAAACCACAGCAGGGTTAGAAGGGTTACGAGCTTCAAACAGCTCGGTTACACGTGGAAGACCACCCGTAATATCACCCGCACCACCTACGGAACGAGGAATCTTAACGAGGGTTGTACCTGTCTTGATTTCCGCACCGTCTTGGACGATTTGCTCCAAGTGACCACCCACAGGGAGGTTGTAAGTTCCGAACACATCTTCTGCTGCATACTGTCCGTCGGCACCCTTCTTGGCACCTGGGCGTACAACATCGACTGTCGGAATGCGTGATTTATCGCGCGACTCGGTAATAATACGCTCGGTAAGACCAGTAGCATCGTCGGTTTCTGCCTTGTAGGTAACACCTTCTACTACATCGTGCAGACGGAGCACACCTGCGTACTCGCTGACGATAACAGCGTTGAATGGGTCCCAACGACAAATGAGGTCGTCCTTTTTCACCTTATCGCCATTCTTGAAGTAGAGCACGCTACCATAAGGAACGCCCTCAGTCAGGAGGACAATACCTGTGTTGATGTCGATGAAGCGAATTTCTGCCAAACGGCTGACAACCTTCTGACATTCGCGGTCTTCGTCGTCAATAAATGGAACGGTACGGAGTTCATCGAACTCAATCTTGCAATCGTTCTTGGCAACGATAGAGGCATTGGCTGCAGCGTTAGAAGCAATACCACCGGCGTGGAAAGTACGAAGGGTAAGCTGCGTACCAGGTTCACCAATAGCCTGTGCAGCGATGACACCTACTGCCTCGCCCATCTGTACCATACGAGCGGTAGCAAGGTTGCGGCCATAGCACTTCTTACATACACCTCGCTTGCTTTCGCAAGTGAGCACAGAACGGATTTCCACTATTTCAAGTGGCGATTCGTCAATGATTTTAGCCTTTCCCTCTGTAATTTCTTCACCTGCGGCTACTATGAGTTCGCCTGTAGAAGGATTGATGACATCGTGTACAGATACACGACCGAGAATGCGCTCGTAGAGAGAAGCAATGACTTCGTCGCCATTCTTCAACGCACGGCATTCAAGACCACGGAGAGAGCCACAGTCCTCTTCGGTAATGATAACGTCGTGAGAAACGTCTACCAAACGACGAGTGAGGTATCCTGCATCGGCAGTCTTCATAGCAGTATCGGCAAGACCCTTACGGGCACCGTGTGAAGAAATAAAGTATTCGAGCACCGACATACCTTCCTTAAAGTTAGAAAGGATAGGGTTCTCAATAATCTGTGCACCTTCAGCACCTGCCTTCTGAGGCTTAGCCATCAAACCACGCATACCTGCAAGCTGTGCAATCTGGTCGGCAGAACCACGGGCACCCGAATCAAGCATCATGTAAACGGCGTTGAAACCTTGGTCGTCCTCAATCATATGTTTCATCACGCTTGCCTTCAAGTTGTTGTTTACGTGTGTCCACGCATCAATTACTTGGTTGTAACGTTCCTTATCGGTGATGAAACCCATTTCGTAGTTAGCCTTTACTTGGTCTACTTCCGCTTGACCCTTGCTCACAATATCGACTTTCTCTTCTGGTACGATAATATCGCCCAAGTTAAATGAAAGACCTGCGGTGTAAGCCATACGGTAACCCAAGTTCTTGATACCATCGAGGAAAGCACAAGCACGTGCCATACCCACGCATTTGATAACGTCGGCAATGAGTCCGCGTAGCGATTTCTTAGAAATGATGCCATTAAAGAAGCCTACTTCGGTTGGAATAATCTGATTGACGATAACACGGCCAACAGATGTTTCGACCATACGCTTCTGGAGTTTACCATCAACAAGGTCATCAACGACAACCTTCACTTGTGCGTGGAGGTCGCAACGACCTTCGTTGTGTGCAATAATGGCTTCTTCTGAGCCATAGAAACACAGGCCTTCACCTTTAGCACCTGGACGGATTTTGGTTATATAGTAGAGACCCAACACCATATCCTGAGAAGGAACGGTAATAGGTGCACCATTAGCTGGATTCAAAATGTTGTGGCTTTGGAGCATCAACACCTGTGCTTCGAGGATAGCCTCGTTGCTCAATGGGAGGTGGACAGCCATCTGGTCGCCATCGAAGTCGGCGTTGAACGCTGTACAAGCCAATGGGTGAAGCTGGATAGCCTTACCCTCGATGAGCTTAGGTTGGAAAGCCTGTATACCAAGGCGGTGGAGCGTAGGAGCACGGTTGAGGAGCACAGGGTGTCCCTTCATTACATTCTCCAAGATGTCCCAAATAACTGGTTCGCGACGGTCTACAATCTTCTTGGCACTCTTCACAGTCTTCACAATACCACGCTCGATGAGCTTACGAATAATGAATGGCTTGTAAAGTTCGGCTGCCATAAGCTTAGGAAGACCGCATTCGCCCATCTTCAATTCAGGACCTACAACGATAACAGAACGTGCTGAATAGTCTACACGCTTACCGAGAAGGTTCTGACGGAAGCGGCCTTGCTTACCTTTGAGTGAGTCTGACAACGACTTCAAAGGACGGTTGCTTTCGCTCTTGACAGCTGATGACTTGCGGCTGTTGTCGAATAACGAGTCTACAGCCTCTTGCAACATACGCTTCTCGTTACGGAGAATAACGTCTGGTGCCTTGATTTCGATAAGTCGCTTCAAACGGTTATTACGAATGATTACGCGACGATAAAGGTCGTTCAAGTCTGAAGTAGCAAAGCGACCACCATCGAGCGGTACCAACGGACGAAGTTCTGGTGGCGTAACAGGTACTATCTTCATTATCATCCATTCAGGACGGTTGATGCCCTCTGACTGGCGGAATGCTTCTACCACCTGCAAACGCTTCAAGGATTCGGCTTTACGTTGCTGACTTGAATCGGTTGTAGCACGGTCGCGGAGTTCGCCTGCCAAACGGTCAAGGTCTATATCGGTAAGCAAATCGTAGATAGCCTCTGCACCCATCTTTGCAATGAACTTCTTTGGGTCAGAGTTTTCCAACTTCTCGTTGCCTTCTGGCAAACGATTGTCGAGAATATCCAAGTATTCATCTTCAGAGAGAAGGTCTAACTTGTGAGAGCCGTTCAGGTCTTCACCCGTATCGGGGTGCTTCATACCCTCTACAACGCCTGGTTGTACGACAACATACTTCTCGTAATATACAACGCTGTCGAGCTTCTTTGTTGGAAGTCCCAACAAATAACCAATCTTGTTTGGAAGACTGCGGAAATACCAAATATGTGCTACTGGCACAACTAGTTCGATATGTCCAGCACGTTCACGGCGCACTTTCTTCTCTGTAACTTCTACACCACAACGGTCGCAAACGATTCCTTTATAACGAATACGCTTGTACTTTCCACAGGCACATTCATAATCTTTTGTAGGACCGAAGATGCGCTCACAGAACAAGCCGTCGCGTTCGGGCTTATAGGTACGATAGTTAATCGTTTCTGGCTTGGTTACTTCTCCAAATGAATTTTCGAGAATTTCCTCTGGGGAAGCAAGTCCAATGGTGAGCTTGTTAAAATTACTCTTAACTTTATTATCTTTTTTAAAAGCCATGTTTCTTTAATTTTGGGGTGTGCAAATTAATCAAGTTTGATGCTTAATCCAAGACCGCGAAGCTCGTGGAGCAAGACGTTCAACGACTCAGGAATGCCTGGTGTTGGCATTGGTTCGCCCTTTACAATAGACTCGTATGCCTTAGAACGACCTACAACATCGTCAGACTTAATTGTCAAAATCTCTTGGAGTACGTGTGAAGCACCGAATGCCTCGATAGCCCAAACTTCCATTTCTCCAAATCGCTGTCCACCAAATTGTGCCTTACCACCAAGTGGCTGCTGCGTAATGAGTGAGTATGGACCAATGCTACGTGCGTGCATCTTGTCTTCAACCATGTGTCCTAACTTCAAGAAGTAAGTAATACCCACCGTTGCTGGCTGGTCGAAGCGTTCTCCAGTCTCACCATCATAGATATAAGTAGAGCACATTGGAGGCAAGCCTGCCTTGTCGGTCCATTCCTTCAAGTCCTCAAGTTTGGCACCATCGAAAATCGGAGTAGCAAACTTAACACCCAAATTGCGACCTGCTGCACCAAGGATAGCTTCGAAAATCTGACCAAGGTTCATACGAGAAGGCACACCCATAGGGTTTAATACCAAATCGACAGGGCGACCATCTTCGAGGAACGGCATATCTTCTGCACGTACAACCTTTGATACAATACCCTTGTTACCGTGGCGACCAGCAAGTTTATCACCTACTTGAATCTTACGCTTCTTCGCAATGTAAACCTTCGCCATCTGGAGAACACCCGATGGGAGTTCGTCTCCGATGGTAATAGCAAACTTCTTACGTTTAAGTTCAGCGTCCATCTGCTTGTACTTACGAATGAAGTTCATTATAAGTTTCTGAATCAAAAGGTTGGTATGCTCATCGTCAGTCCAGCCGTTTGACTGAATACCTTCGTAGTCAAGATTCTTCAAAGCAGCCATAGTGAATTTTGTTCCCTTGGTAATAATCTCTGCATTTGAATAATCCTTAATGCCTTGCGATACCTTGTCTTCTGTCAATTCGAGAAGCTTATCAACCAACAAGTCCTTCAAATCGTTGATTTTTACCTCTTGTTCTTCGTCGAGACGTGCCAAAGTAACTTTATCGTGGCGCTTGCTTTCGCGTGTCTTGATAGCACGTGCAAACAATTTCTTGTCAATAACAACACCACTCAAAGATGGGTTGGCTTTCAAAGAAGAGTCTTTAACATCACCTGCCTTGTCTCCGAAGATGGCACGGAGCAACTTTTCTTCTGGTGATGGATCACTTTCTCCCTTTGGAGAAATCTTACCAATCATTATATCGCCTGGCTCAACACGTGCACCGATACGTATAATACCGTTTTCATCGAGGTCCTTTGTTGCTTCTTCGCTAACGTTAGGAATATCGGCTGTAAACTCTTCAACGCCACGCTTTGTTTCTCGAACTTCGAGAGAATACTCATCTACATGCACAGATGTAAGTACATCTTCACGAACCATTCGCTCTGAAATAACAACAGCATCTTCGTAGTTGTAGCCCTTCCAAGGCATATAAGCTACAAGAAGGTTGCGTCCAAGTGCTAATTCACCATTCTCGGTTGCATAACCTTCAGTAAGTATATCGCCTTTCTTAACACGCTGTCCCTTATTACAAATAGGACGAAGGTCTACCACCATATTTTGGTTGGTGCGACGGAACTTAGAAATACGATACTCTTTTAACGCTGGCTCGAAACTTACAAACTCTTCATCGTCTGTTCGGTCGTAGAGAATACGAATTGTAGTTGCATCTACATATTCGATAACACCGTCGCCTTCAGCAGTTACCATCGTACGAGAATCTTCACACACCTGCTTCTCCAAGCCTGTTCCTACAATAGGAGCATCGTTATGAAGCAATGGCACAGCCTGACGCATCATGTTACAACCCATCAGTGCACGGTGACCGTCATCGTGCTCCAAGAAAGGAATTAAGCCTGCAGAAACTGAAGCAATCTGCTGTGGAGCAACGTCCATCAAAGCTACTTGACTTGGTTCTACTACTGGATAATCGGCATCTTGGCGACACTTTACATAGTCACGAATGAATGTACCATCTGGGTTCAATGGTGCATTACCCTGTCCTACCGGGAGGTCTTCTTCCTCTTCAGCAGTCATGTAAACAACGTGTTCGTTGTCTAAGTCTACCTTTGACTCTGTAACCTTTCTATAAGGAGTAACAATAAAGCCAAGGTCGTTAATCTTTGCATAGAGACACAATGAAGAAATCAAACCAATATTTGGACCTTCAGGAGACTCAATAGGACACAAGCGACCATAGTGTGTATAGTGGACGTCGCGGACTTCAAAGCCTGCACGTTCACGAGAAAGACCACCAGGACCTAAGGCTGAAAGACGACGCTTGTGCGTAACTTCTGCCAATGGATTGGTTTGGTCCATAAATTGACTCAATGGGTTGGTACCAAAGAATGAGTTGATAACGCTTGAAATAGTTTTTGCATTAATCAAATCAGTTGGTTGGAACACTTCATTGTCGCGAACATTCATACGTTCACGGATAGTACGGCTCATACGAGCCAAACCGATTGAGAACTGATTTGCTAATTGTTCTCCAACGGTGCGAACACGACGGTTTGACAAGTGGTCAATATCATCAACTGTTGCATTCGAATTTACGAGGTTTATCAAATACTTGATAATCTCGATAATATCATCTTTCGTTAAGACACGAACGTCCATATCGGTGTCAAGTCCTAACTTTCTATTAATTCTGTATCTACCTACTTCACCGAGGTCGTAGCGTTTATCAGAGAAGAACAGGTTTTGGAATACTTCTCTTGCGCTCGCATCGTCAGCAGCATCAGCATTACGCAACTGACGGTAAATATAGTTTACTGCCTCGATTTCAGAGTGGCTGGGGTCTTTTGCAAGCGTATTGAAGATTATAGAGTACTTGTTTGCCACATCTTCATCTTTATGCAAAAGCACAGAAGACACACCGCTTTCAAGAATAATATCAAGATTCTCGTCAGTGATTTCTGTTTCACGTTCTACGACAACTTCATTACGCTCAATAGATACTACTTCACCTGTATCTTCATCAACGAAGTCCTCGTTCCAGCTTTTCATAACATTACCAGCCAACTTGCGTCCCAAGGCAGCTTTCATGTTTTTCTTGTTTACCTTAACTTCTTCGCAAAGGTCGAAAATCTGAAGAATATCCTTATCGCTTTCAAATCCTATTGCGCGAAGCATCGTTGTAACAGGCAACTTCTTCTTACGGTCAATGTAAGCATACATTACATTATTAATGTCCGTTGCAAACTCAATCCAAGAGCCCTTGAATGGAATAATACGAGCACTGTAAAGCACTGTACCATTTGCATGAACACCTTGACCAAAGAAAACACCCGGAGAACGGTGTAACTGAGAAACAACCACACGTTCAGCGCCATTGATGACAAATGTACCATTACTTGTCATATAAGGAATCGTACCAAGGAACACATCTTGAATAAATGTTCCAAAATCCTCATGGTCTGGGTCGGTACAGTAGAGCTTCATCTTAGCCTTCAAAGGTACACTGTATGTCAAGCCACGCTCCAAGCATTCTGAAATAGAATAGCGAGGTGGATCGATATAATAATCCAAGAACTCAAGAACGAAATTATTGCGTGTATCGGTGATAGGGAAATTCTCTACGAAGACCTTATATAAACCGTCATTCTTGCGTTCCTCAGGCGGAGTATCAAGCTGTAAAAAGTCGCGGAACGACTTCAACTGTAAATCCAGGAAGTCCGGATATGGGTACGGACTTTGCACACTGGCGAAGTTTACTCTGGGTTTATTCTCTGTTACCATAAAATATTTTTAATAATGTTCGTGGCTAAGATGCCACAAATGCGTAAGAAAAGTGTCGAAAGACACAAAAAGGTTAGGACTCACCTACTTGGTAAATCCTAACCATATTTTTATAAAATGTGATTTTATGCTATTATAAAAGCATCAACCACTTTAGAAGAGTCTTACTTCAACTCTACCTTAGCACCTTCAGCTTCGATGAGCTTCTTCAAGTTTTCAGCCTCGTCTTTAGCTACACCTTCCTTGATTGTAGAAGGAGCACCATCAACAAGATCCTTAGCGTCCTTCAAGCCAAGACCGCAAGCTTCCTTAACAGCCTTAACTACCTTAAGCTTGTTTGCACCAGCTTCAGCGAGAACTACATCGAACTCTGTCTTTTCTTCAGCTGCAGCAGCTGCGCCACCACCAGCAGCAGGACCAGCAACTGCTACGGCTGCAGCAGCAGGCTCAATTCCATACTCGTCCTTGAGGACAGTTGCTAACTCGTTTACTTCCTTAACAGTAAGATTTACTAATTCTTCTGCAATAGCTTTAATATCTGCCATTTTATTCTAAATATTTAATTTTGTTCTGTTATTAATGTAATTTTCGACTTTATTAAGTTTTATTCAGGACGCTCGCCTAAAGTCTTAAGCACACCATGAATAGTGTTTGCGCCAGATTGAAGAGCAGAAACCACGTTCTTTGTTGGCGACTGCAGCAATGCCACAACGTCAGCAATAAGTTCGTTCTTGCTCTTGAGAGCTACAAGTTCTTCGAGTTTATCAGCACCAACGAACATAGACTCTTCAGCGTAAGCCGCTTTCAAAGCAGGAATACCTTCCTTTGTATATTCTTTAAGGAGCTTTGCAGGAACATTAGCTACCTGTGTAAACATAATAGCTGTATTACCTTTCAAAGAACCATAGAGAGGTTCATAATCTAATTCTGAAGCCTCAAAAGCTTTGTGGAGAAGATTGTTCTTAACAACAACCATTTTAATCTCGCTTTTGAAGCACTTACGACGGAGAGAGCTTGTAGCCTCTGCATTCAACCCTGTAACGTCTACAAGGTAAAAGTGAGGATATTCCTTAAGTTTCTCACCGAGTTCAGTGATAATCGTATCTTTAACTTCTTTCTTCATTTTACAAAACTTTTAGAGTTATTCAGCTGATTTAGGATCAATCTTGATACCCTTACTCATTGTGCTTGAAATAAAGATACTCTTGATATATGTACCTTTAGCAGCAGCAGGCTTCAATTTAACAACGGTAGAAATAAATTCCTTTGCATTGCCAAAAATCTGTTCAGCAGACATACTGATTTTACCAATAGAGGTATGGATAATACCAGCCTTATCAACCTTAAAGTCGATTTTACCTGACTTCACATCCTTAACTGCCTTCGCAACATCCATAGTTACAGTACCACTCTTAGGGTTTGGCATCAATCCACGAGGACCGAGTACACGACCTAAAGGACCAACCTTACCCATGCAAGATGGCATAGTAATGATTACATCAATATCTGTCCATCCACCGTTAATCTTTTGTATATATTCATCAAGACCAACGTAATCAGCTCCAGCTTCCTTAGCGGCAGCTTCCTGATCAGGAGTACAGAGACACAGCACACGTGTCTGTTTTCCAGTTCCGTTTGGCAATGTTACCACGCCACGAACCATTTGGTTTGCCTTACGTGGGTCTACACCCAAACGAATATCAACATCAACAGATGCATCGAATTTTGTTGTGGTAATTTCCTTAACAAGTTCAGATGCCTCTGCTAAAGTGTATGCCTTCCCTAATTCAACCTTCTCAGCTACTGATTTCTGATTTTTTGTCAGTTTACTCATTTTTACTTTTGAAGTTTAATATTATTTACCAGGGAAGTCCCCTTTTACAGTGATTCCCATACTACGTGCAGTACCAGCGATAAGTTTCATAGCACTCTCAACTGTAAAGCAATTGAGGTCTGGCATCTTATCTTCTGCAATAGCTCTAACCTGTTCCCAAGTTACAGAAGCAACTTTTTTACGGTTTGGCTCGCCTGAACCGCCTTTTACCTTGGCAGCCTCGAGCAACTGAATAGCAGCAGGAGGTGTCTTGATAACAAAGCTGAAAGACTTATCGTTGTAGTATGTAATAACAACTGGAAGAACTTTTCCAGCCTTATCCTGGGTGCGGGCATTGAATTCCTTGCAGAACCCCATAATATTAATACCCTTAGAACCCAATGCAGGGCCTACGGGAGGGGAAGGATTCGCTGCGCCACCTTTAATCTGTAATTTGATTAATCCAGCAACTTCTTTAGCCATTTCTTTGTTAATATTTAAAATTGATTTATATAAAAGAGGTATGCTCGTAACAGCTTATTCCTCTTTTGCTACTTGCATAAAACTTAGCTCCAACGGATTCTGTCGTCCGAAAATCATTACCATTACCTTCAGCTTGTGCTTCTCGGTATTCACCTCTTCGATGATACCATGGAAACCGCTGAATGGACCATCGGTAACTTTCACAGACTCTCCAACTGTATAAGGAATATCTTGTACTTCTTCAAGTACAGAGTCCTCTACATTTCCGAGCAAACGGTTCACCTCTGCCTGACGAACAGGTGTCGGTTCTGCCATTCCACCAAGGAAACCTAATACATTAGGCATAAAACGGAGTGTTGATGCTATCTCCGAATTCATATTGGCTTGTACAAGCACATAACCAGGAAGACTTAACTTCTCGGTAACAACACGCTTGCCATTACGCAAAGATGCGTGACTTTCGGTAGGTAATAAAACCTCGAAAACACGCTCTGCCAACTTCGCATTCTGTCGTAATTCTGCATCGATGTATTCTTTCACCTTTGCTTCCTTACCACTGATGGCACGAAGTACATACCATTTCTTTTCAGTATCAGCCATTCTTTCCTAATGCTTTAGCCTGGATAAACAAACTCCATCACATGCTGTGATATAAAATCAAAAGCAAACACAATAAGCGCAATGATTAGGGAAGCAGATAATACTACCATTGCACTGTGTGTAAGTTCGGCACGTGTAGGCCATGTCGTCTTATGCGCAAGTTCGTTATAACAATCCTTGCAGTATTCTAAGAATTTTGTGAATATTCTTTTCAACATATTATCTTCTTTTAGCACGGGTTGAAGGGCTCGAACCCTCGACACCTGGTTTTGGAGACCAGTGCTCTACCAACTGAGCTAAACCCGTAGATAGATTCCCGCTATAACGGGAATCTATTTATTTTGGTATATCGAATTAATCTTCGTAAACCTCTGTAATCTGACCAGAACCTACTGTACGACCACCCTCACGGATAGCGAAACGTAGACCTGCGTTCAAAGCAACAGCGTAGATAAGTTCAACCTTGATTTCTACGTTATCACCAGGCATTACCATTTCAATTCCTTCTGGCAATGTGATTTCACCTGTACAGTCCATTGTACGGAGGTAGAACTGTGGACGATACTTGTTACCGAATGGAGTATGACGACCACCTTCTTCCTTCTTCAAGATATATACAGTAGCCTTGAAGTTCTTGTAAGGCTTAATCTGACCAGGGTGGCAAAGTACCATACCACGCTTGATTTCATTCTTATCGATACCACGGAGAAGCAAACCTACGTTATCACCAGCTTGACCTTCATCGAGAAGCTTGCGGAACATTTCCACACCAGTTACAGTAGACTTCTTGTCTTCACCAAGACCGAGCAATTCAACTTCGTCACCTACGTGGATAACACCAGTTTCGATACGACCAGTAGCAACAGTACCACGGCCTGTGATTGAGAATACGTCTTCGATAGGCATCAAGAATGGCTTATCTGTAGCACGAGGAGGCTCTTGTATCCACTCATCAACAGTGTCCATAAGCTCCATAACCTTGTCGGTCCACTTTTCAACACCGTTCAAAGCACCGAGTGCAGAACCGCGGATAATTGGAGTATCTTCCTCATATTCGTATTGTGTAAGAATTTCGCCGAGCTCCATTTCTACGAGTTCGAGCATTTCCTCATCTTCAACCATATCACACTTGTTCAAGAATACAACCAAGCGAGGTACGTTTACCTGACGAGCGAGCAATACGTGCTCACGTGTCTGAGGCATAGGACCGTCTGTAGCGGCACAAACCAAGATAGCACCGTCCATCTGAGCAGCACCAGTAACCATGTTCTTTACATAGTCGGCGTGACCAGGACAGTCTACGTGTGCGTAGTGACGCTTTGCGGTTTCATACTCAATGTGTGAAGAGTTGATGGTAATACCACGTTCTTTTTCTTCTGGAGCGTTGTCAATCTGATCAAAAGACTTAGCTTCCTCGCCGCCAAAGCCCTTGTCATGGAGGGTTTTAGAAATGGCAGCTGTCAATGTAGTCTTACCGTGGTCTACGTGACCAATTGTACCAATGTTTACGTGCGGCTTGGTACGCTGAAATGTCTCTTTAGCCATAGCTTATTGTTTAATTTATAAATGAATAATCTTTGTTTTTCTTTCTTACTCTGTAATAAAAGAGAAAAGTAGAGCTGTAACTGAGAGTTGAACTCAGGACCTCTTCCTTACCAAGGAAGTGCTCTACCACTGAGCTATTACAGCAAGAGTGAGCGGAAAACGGGGCTCAAACCCGCGACCCCCAGCTTGGAAGGCTAGTGCTCTATCAACTGAGCTATTTCCGCATTTTTCCGTTTAGTCTCTGTTCTGAATTGAAAGTCGCCCAAAACGGCAAGTACCTCTTTACTTGTTGTGGGTAGTGATGGATTCGAACCACCGAAGCTAGAAGCAGCAGATTTACAGTCTGCCCCATTTGGCCACTCTGGAAACTACCCTTTGGTGGGCGTTGACGGATTCGAACCGCCGACCCTCTGCTTGTAAGGCAGATGCT
>OHBE01000086.1_pt1 | contig 95925 bp, 74 predicted proteins | sample 1577231 | NCBI WGS metagenome assembly OHBE01 (sample SAMEA3541506, study PRJEB24748) | human gut metagenome | biome: human gut; feature: human-associated habitat; material: faeces | place: China | collected 2012 | reverse complement strand
AAAAACCGACCTCCTAAAATTAGATTTTTAGGTCTAACTTTAGGGGGTCGGTTCACACAGCTTGTTCGTTGTATGTTTTTGTTTTAGTTGTATGTTTTTGTTTTATATGTTAAAATATGTTTTAAGACAACCGTTTACGGGGTGGCATTGCCGAAATTCTCTAAGAGAATCGAGGTGATGTCTATGAGGAACTATGATTTCAAAGACCTGATGGCTTTTGGCATGTTCATTCTGGCATTACTGACTTTTATCTTTCAGTACAGCAGATAGTCTAGACATAGAAAAACCGCCTCTGTAATTTGCAGCTACAAGGCGGTTTTTCAAACCAAATTCAAGCGGCAACCCACCTTGTGGGCGGTTGTCTTCTTTATCTATAATATAACATAAAGCAGAGTTTTTTTCAAGGAATTACTTGTGAACTTTTGGGGGCGGCGTATTGGTAATGGTGCGCCAGTTTTGGCTATGTGATATAATGGGAAGAAAGTGAAAGGAGCATACTTATGCAAAAACTTTTAGCGTTCTTCCTGGCGATGCTGCTCAGCGTCAGCGTAATTGCCGGCTGCGGCAGTAACAGCCCCAAGACCAACGATAAGCAGACAACCCAGACAACAACTGTTAATACAACCAAGAGCAACAATGGCCAGAACACTGCGGCCAACGTCAAGGCCAATAGCGGCAAAATCACAATCAGCGAAAGCGCTGCTTACACCGATAAAGAGCACGTTGCTGCCTACATCAACGAATATAAGCGCCTGCCGCACAACTATATCACGAAAAATGAAGCCAAAAAGCTTGGCTGGCAGACTAAAGGCACCCTCGACAAGGTTGCACCCGGCAAATCCATCGGCGGTGACCGCTACGGCAACTACGAGGGCAAGCTGCCGAAGAAAAACGGCCGTAACTGGAAGGAATGCGACATTGATTATGTGAAGGGCAACCGTAACGCGAAGCGCATCGTCTTTTCCAACGATGGCCTGATTTACTACACTGGCGACCATTACAAGTCCTTCAGCAAGCTATACGGAAAATAAGGAGATTATCATGAGAACAATCACATTAGATCTTGAGCGCATGACCTCCGTGCCTGCGCTGCATAAATATCTGCGCAGCGCGCTGACATTGCCTGCGCGTTACGGTGCCAATTTAGACGCGCTGTATGACTGCCTTACAGAAATTGTCGAGCCAACGCAGATTATTGTGCCTGCCAACGTTGTGGATAATGAAAAGCTGGGCTGGTATGGCGAACAGCTGCTGCAGGTTTTGCAGGACGCAGCGGAAGAAAACGAAAATTTACAGGTAACAGTGAAATAACCATACGAAGGACGGGCCTTGCGCTTCGTCCTTTTTACTTTTATTCGCAGGCGTGTTATAATTTTAGAGTGTAAATTTTTCACAGGGAGATAAGTAAAATGATTTTAAGTGCAGAGGATTTGTCGTACAGCTATGGCGACAGATTATTGTTTGAAAATATTACATTTAACGTAGAAGAAGGCGACAAGTACGGTATTATCGGTGTCAACGGCACCGGTAAAAGTACCTTGCTGCGCATGATTGCCAATCACGAGGCCGGTGACGGCAAGCTGACGATTCCCGGCGGCGTGGTGATGGAATATCTGCCGCAGGATCCGCCGTTTGAGGCAGACGCAACTGTTCTGGAGCAGGTTTTTAAAGGCGATTCGCCGCTGATGGTGCTGTTGCGTGATTACGAAATTGCGGTGGAGCAGTCTGCAGCGGAGCCTGATAACAAAAAGCTGCAAAAGCATTTACTTGATTTGCAGCAGCAGATGGATGATAAATATGCCTGGCAGCTGGAAAGTGAAGCGAAGGCAGTGCTCACGCAGCTGGGTATTACTAATCTGCAGCAGCAGATGGGCGAGCTGAGCGGCGGGCAGCGCAAGCGTGTGGCCTTGGCAGGCGTGCTGGTGCGTCCGTCGGACCTGCTGATTTTGGATGAGCCTACTAACCATATGGATAATGCTACTGTTGCCTGGCTGGAGCAAAAGCTGTTGGCGCGCAAGGGCGCGCTGCTGATGGTAACCCATGACCGTTATTTTTTTGACCGTGTTGTTAATCGCACCTTGGAGATTGATGGCGGCAAGGGTTATGTTTACGTCGGCAACTACAGCCTGTTTTTGCAAAAGCGTGAGGAACGCCGCATTGCGGAAGCCTCTGCTGCACAAAAGCTGCGCAATATCTATCGTCGTGAGCTGGCATGGATCAGCCGTGGTGCGGAAGCACGCCGTACTAAAAAGAAGGACCGCGTGGAGCGCTTTGCTCAGATTGAAGCGGAAGTAAAGAACGTCAAGACGGAAGCAAATTTGGAAATGTCCTCCGTCAGCAGTCGTCTTGGCAAAACAATCATCGAGCTGGAAGATATCGGCATGGTGTGGGACGGCAAGGATTACATCAAAGATTTCAGCTATATCTTGCTGCGTAATGACCGCATCGGTATCGTCGGTCCTAACGGTGCCGGCAAATCAACGCTGATGGATATCATCGCCGGCAAGCTGCAGCCTACGAGCGGCGAAATGCGCGTGGGCCAGACAGTTAAGATTGGTTATTTTGCACAGCACAGCGAGTTCCCGGACAGCAATATGCGTGTGCTGGAATATATCAAGGAAGCGAATAATTACATTGAAACGGCCGACGGTCAGCGCATCAGTGCGGCACAGATGCTGGAACGCTTCCTCTTCCCGCCGGAGCTGCAATGGGTGCCGGTGTCCAAGCTCAGCGGCGGCGAAAAACGCCGTCTGTATCTGTTACGTGTGCTGATGACGGCACCGAACGTACTGCTTTTGGACGAACCGACAAATGACCTGGATATCCCGACGCTTTCTGTTTTGGAGGATTATCTGGACAGCTTTGCCGGTGCGGTTATCGCTGTTTCCCATGACCGTTACTTCCTTGACCGCTTTGCGCAAAAGATTTTCGCTTTGGAGCATGATGGCAGCATCAAGCCGTATATCGGTGGCTACAGCGATTATGCCGCAGCTCTGCAGGAGGAAAGCGTGCAGCAGGCGCAGCCCGTAAAGGCTAAGCCGGTGGCTGCAGCTAAGCCTGCCGAAGAGCCTGCCAAGAAGAAAATGACTTATGGCGAGCGCCTGGAGCTGGAGCGTCTTGACCAGGAGATTGCGCGCAGTGAGGCAGAGCTGAAAATGCTGGGTGCGGAAATCAACCAATGCGGCAGTGACTTTACCCGTCTGGCAGATTTAACGAAGCAGCAGGAGGCTGTGCAGCAAAAGCTGGATGAGATGGTGGATCGTTGGGCTTATCTTTCCGAATTGGCAGAAGCAGAAGGCTGAGCTTGACAAGCAGGCTGCTTATTGTTAAAATGAAATTTGAAAAATTGTTGTGGATTTTTTCTGATTCAATAGTCATCTTTTCGCCACACGACTGTGTTTGCAGCCGTGTGGCTTTTGTTATATTAGGGAAAATGGGAGTAAGGATATGCTAAAAATTTTACACAAGGATTATAAGGACAAGGTTAAGCGTCTGCTGAGCGTTATGCTGCCGATTATCGGTACGCAGATTGCTATTATGGGTATGAACTTTTTTGATGCCAGTATGTCCGGTCAGGCCGGCGATGCGGATTTGGCCGGCGCTGCGATTGGCGGTAATATCTGGATGCCGGTGCAGACCTGCTTTGCAGGCATTTTGCTGGCGGCGATGCCTTTGATTGCCAACCTTTTGGGTGCAGGTGAAAAAGAAAAAATCTCTACGGTAGTACGCCACGGTATGCTGTTGGCTGTTGCCTTTTCTGTGCTGATAATTGTCGGCGGTGTTATCTTCTTGCCGCCGTTTTTGCAGGGCATGAGCCTGGCACCGGAGGTTTATCACATTGCGCTGTGGTATATGGCCGGTCTTGGCATAGGCGTGCTGCCGTTCTTTCTCATCACGCCGTTGCGCAGTTTGGTAGATACTTTGGGTTATACTAAGCTTTCAATGAAAATTTATCTTTTGGCGCTGCCGGTTAATGCTTGCCTGAACTATGTGCTGATTTTCGGCAAGCTGGGCTTGCCGCGCTTAGGCGGCATTGGCGCCGGCGTAGCAACGGGTATTACCTTTTGGCTGCTTTTGCTTATGTTCGCGGCGGTGGTGTCGAAGCTGCAACCGTTCAAGCAGTATGATGTGCTGGGCTTTGTGCGCCCTGTTAAGCAGCTGGTAGCGGAATATCTGCGCATTGGCGTGCCTATGGGCGTGGCCATTTTTATGGAAACAAGCATCTTTGGCGTTGTGGCGCTGTTCATTGCCAAATTCGGCACTGAGGTTATTGCTGCGCATCAGGCGGCACTTAACTTCTCTTCGCTAATTTATATGTTCCCCATGAGCTTCTCACTGGCGCTGACAATCGTGGTGGGCGTTGAATATGGTGCGAAAAACTATCAGGGAGCGCGTGATTACACTGCCCTGGGCTTGGAGCTGAGCCTTTTTATCGCTATAGTTTATATGGCGCTGGAGCTGGTGGCACGCGAGTATATTGCGCTCATTTATACAACGAATCCGCATGTTATTGAGCTGGTAAAGGTGTTTATTGTCTACGCTTTGCTGTGGCAGGGAGGCGACGCAATCGCGGCGCCGATTCAGGGCATTTTGCGTGGCTACAAGGACGTTAATGCTACATTTTGGTGCAGCATGCTGGCTTATTGGGCAATTTGCCTGCCGGTGGGCCTGCTTTTGGATTACAAGTTCAATAATGGTGCCTTTGCTTATTGGCAGAGCCTGGATATCGGCGTAATCTGCAGTGCTGTTGTGTTGTCGTTGCGTCTTGTTTTGCTGCAGCGCAGGATAAAGAAAGATGAAGAATAGGTAGGGAGCGGCGTAAGCTGCTCCTTATTTTGCATTTTAAATGTAGTTGTATAGTAGAACAATGTACGCGTATGATATTCGTTAGGAAAAATGATAGAATATTAAACAATGCCAATAGTTTAGAGTTTGGGTGAAAAAACGCCTAAACATACTTCTAGTAGCAGGTGAAAAATTAAATTTGAAGTTTTATATGCCGCTTTCAGTAAAATACTTTCTAAAATAGGCTTATAAAATTGATTTTTTGCGTTTTTAATGTTACAATGAGCATGAAAGGAGTTGATTTCATGCTCTGTCAATTTTCATTTAAAAATTTCAAATCATATAAAGATGAAACAGTTTTTGATATGCAGGCAGCTAATCTGCCTGAGTTTGCCGAAAATATTATTTACTGCAAGCCAGCGAGTAATCTTTTACCTGTAGCAGCTATCTATGGACCTAACGGCGGCGGTAAAACAAATATGCTGCAGGCTTTAACCTGCCTTATCTCCACCGTGGTAAAACCCATCTACGATATGGAAAAAACTCGTACTAAGCTTATAGTACAGCAAAAAGTATCTTGCACGCCCTTCCTGTTTGATGAAAAAACCTCTAGTGAGCCTACAGAATTCCTGCTTTACTTCCGTACCAACGGCTATGAGTACCGCTATTACCTTTCTATGCTTCATGATGAAATCATGGCCGAAGCACTGGACAGAAAAAAAATAGGCGGCAAACGCACCGCCCATGTTTTTGACCGTGAAGAAAAAGTTATTACTTTAGGCTCCAGTATAAATAAAGCATCAATAAATAGAGATGTAAATCCAAAGATGCCCTACTTATCGTTCTTGGCAATCAACTATGATATACCTGCTATCAATGACGCTCAAAAATGGTTTGAAAGCTGCATTATCCGCAGCTATGCTAATCCTGAAGCTGAATTACAGATAATGCTGTCTGATAACAAAACCATACGCCGGCAATTTATCAGTGCTTTAAATGATATGGGTATTGATATCAACGGCTATCGCTACGACAACGATAGCAAACAACTCATCATGCAAAGGACGCTGCATGGAAAAACCTACGAGTTATCTTATAAAGATGAATCCGATGGTACTAAAAAGCTCATTGCAGCATTGCCGATACTACTGATTGCTTTAGCAGAAGGACGGCTGGCTGTTATTGACGAATTAGATGCCAAGCTTCATCCGAAGCTGCTGCGTTACATCATAGCTCTGTTTAAAAATCCTAAGCTAAATACGCATGGAGCGCAACTAATCTTCACCTCTCACGATATAGCAACTATGAAAAACACTGTTTACCGCCGTGACGAGATCTGGTTTGCCGCTGAAGGAGATAACCACAGCAGTGAGCTGTACTCACTCTATGAGATCCGCAAAGAAAACAACGAGCGTATCAACAATACTGCAGCTTATGACAAGCAGTATCTTGAAGGACGTTACGGTGCAGACCCATACTTGCAGAATATGCTGAAGGATGGTGAATGGCAATGAGCTTAAAACCTCCGAAAAAAGGCGACTTGAAGAAATCCTGGCTTAAGCCTAGACGTGACACTCCTAAAAAGATTCAACCTGAGTATCATCTTATAACTACCGAAGGTATAAGCACAGAGCCGGCTTACTTCCAAGGTGTCAAAAACACTATCAACAGCAAATATCGTGGCAGAGTGCAGTTAGATATCATCGGTGTAGGTGATAATACTCTCAACCTTTTACAGAAAGTAAAGCAAAAAGTTGCCAAAAGCTCCAATATCTATAAGCATGTATGGATTGTCTATGATACTGACGATTTTCCTGCGCAAAACATTGATAAGGTTGTCGACCTTTGCCATACTTATAGTAACGAAGAAACTACTTATCACGCGCTTTGGTCGAACCAATGCATTGAACTATGGTTCCTTCTGCATTTCTCGTTTATTCATTCCGATTTACATCGTCAGGAATATTGGGCAAAGCTCAGTTTATGCCTGGCTAAATTAAATACAAGTGAATATAAGAAAAATAGGTCTGATATGTACCAGCTTTTGGAACCTTATATGGAGCAGGCTATTAGCAATGCCAAGAAGCTTGCCAATATCAATAAAGGCAAGACGGCTTCTCAATCCACGCCCGGAACAGAAGTATATCGCCTAATAGAAAAGCTGCTTCCGTATCTGAAATAATATAAGTTTATACAGTATTATCCCCTTGGCATTGATGTGTCAGGGGGATTTTTAGTATGATTGGCATTGGAGAGAGGTAAACGGAGAGATTTAGTAGTGATTGAATTTATTCCTTAATGAAAATATCTGTTTTGACGATTGGTAGTTAATTTTCCGAATTCATTATTTTTACATTCAGAATGTAGTTGTAGAATAGAACAATATGCGCACATAATATTCGTTAGAAAAAATGTCGAAAATTGCATTTTTTCGTAGGAAAAAGTGCAATAAATTATATTTTTCTTGACGAATGGGTGGACCGATGAAACTTTTTCACTTGTAGTAATTCTTAATATTTGATTGGTAAAAATGAAAAGTGATTTTTTGAAATCGTTTTTTAGGATGCAGTTTCTTGATAATTACTAAATAGAGTTTTTATAATCATAGTCAACTTGTGAATGAAAAGTATGGTATAATATACCTAGCATCGTAAGTGTTTAGTAGGATGCTTAGTCTCTAGATAAAAATCTAATATGAGGAAAATAAAAATGAGTAAAGTTACAGTAGTGGTTTTAACTAAAAACGAAGAAAAAAATATAGCTGCTGTTGTGCAGAATGCCAAGAAAGTGGCAGCAGAGGTGCTGATTGTTGATTCCGGCAGTACGGATAAAACAGTTCAATTAGCAGAAGAAAATGGCGCTAAGGTTGTTTATCGTGCTTGGGATAATGACTTTGCGGCGCAGCGCAATTTTGCGTTGCAGCATGTAAAAACTGAATGGGTGCTGTATCTTGATGCAGATGAGATTATGAATGCTGAGCTTTTAGCTTCCGTAAAGAATGCTGTTGAGCATGATAAAATATGTCAGTATTCGTTCAAACGCAAATCTGTAGCTTTTGGCCAGGAATTGAATTATGGAGCATTGAAGCCTGATTTTGTGCCACGCTTATTTAAAACCAAGAATGTGCATTGGGTTAATAAAGTACACGAAAAGCCAGTGTGTGGTGATAAGTTAAAGCTGCTTAATGGTTATGCTAAACATTATACATACAATAGTTGGGAACAATGGCTTGCAAAATTTAATCAATATACTACTATATGGGCTGAAGATGCTTTTAAAAACAAGAAAAAAAGTACTTATTTAACTGCTTTTTTACATGCTTTTTTTGGATTTTGGCAAATGTTAATAGTGAAAAAAGGTATTTGTGATGGTGCTTTAGGCATTATATTGTGTTTTATGCATTTTTTCTATACATTAACTAAGTATCTGAAGCTTATTGATCTTTACAGAACTAATAAAAAACATGAGGTATATTGTGATGCTAAAACTTATAATTAAACACATGAAGAGATTAAAAAATACATTGCGTCGCAGATGGCATATGATAGGTTGGAATCTGCATTATGGAAAACAGTTTAAGGCAAAGAAATTTCATTTTAGGGATAATTTTAATATTTGTATTGAGGAGAACGGTCAACTGACAATAGGGGAAAATTGTTTTTTTAACAACAATTGTTCTGTTACAGTTAGAAAAAAAGTTACGATAGGTGCGAATTGTATATTTGGAGAAAATGTAAGTATATACGATCACAATCATTGTTATTCTAAAACGGATAAATTAATTTCAAAACAGGGATTTAAATCCGATGAAGTAGTTATTGAAGATGATTGTTGGATTGCAACTAATGTGACGATATTAAAAGGTGTTCGTATTGGCAGACATAGCGTGATTGGAACCGGAGTTATTGTGTATAAGGATGTTCCGGCAAATTCTGTAATTGTATGTAAACAAGAATTAATCAATAAATAAAAAACATGGCATACAACTTGTATGCCATGTTTTTTATTTATCATCTTTTATCCAAAGCTCACCTAGATTGGTTTTCAACATTGATAGAGAATATTTATACTGTGTGGACGCTAAGCTATTTGCTTCATCATAATGATTTGACTTGATATCTAAAATACCGCAAATCAGCTCATAAGCCAAATCATTGGTCCAATATTTTTCACTGTTAGCTTTAAGCGCTGAATATACCTGAGAGTGAGTGGAAATATATTCGTCTGCAAAATATATGAATAGTGGGATACGGACATTGGCAAAGCCACCAAAATTCGGCGAACGACGTTTATCCGGAATTGTAGCGTGATCCGAGAAGTATACCATAGCTTGTAAATTTAAATGCTTGGCAGCGTATTCCTGAATCTGCTGCAGAACATAGTCGGTGTAGGCAATTGAGTCAATATAGTTTGGAATCAAATCGTAGGTATTTGGCTTGCTGAATTTAGCGAATTCCTGTGGATAGCGGTTAATGAAATTAAAATGATTGCCTTTGAGATGAAAAACAATAAAGTTATTTTCATTAGCGTCAATCTGCTTTAAATAATCCAACAGACTTTCGTCGTATTGTACTTGATTCAGATGCAGCTTAGTCCATTCCGCAGTATCGGCAGTATTAGCCACAAGTGTTACCGCAGTATCGGCAGCACCGATATGGCTTTGATTACTGAACCAGGAAACTTTGAAGCCGGCTTTACGGGCTATATCTACAAAGGAGCAGGATTCGTAAAACTTTTTGTCATTATATTGGTTAACTTCGGTAAAAGCACGTTCTAAAGCGGGGACGGTTTGATCTTTGCATGCATAGGCGTTTTTATAGAGAAGAAAGTTTTCCGAAGCTTGCTTGGACTTTAGCCACGGCGTAGTATCATGAGGATAATCACAGAAAGCGCTCATGTAATCGCGGGATTCCGATTCACCTATTACCAAAATGAAAGTAGCCGGTTTTTTGCAGAATGGTGTAGTTTGTGTTACGTTGAGGTTGGCTACACGTTTGGCAAGGTTTGTTTTATATGATTTTGTTTGCTCAAGATAGTCTTTAACATCCAAGACCAATTCAATAAGACCGGTACGGATGAAAACACCTTTTTTAGTATTCCATAAATAATAAGTTAAAAATAAAGTTACTGCAATTATTATTGCCAAATTCGGCAATAGGGGAGCGGTGACTACTGTTTCCGAGGTTAGATTGAAATACAAGAAGCCTGCCAACAGAGCGATGTTAAGTACAGGTGTACCGATACGTACAGCCAATGGCATGGATTTAAAATATTCGATAACCTCATTAGTATAGGTTTCAAAAATCATAGTAACGGCACCGGTGCTTACACAGGTCCCGTAAAGGAGATAATAGGAGGCCTGAAATAATGGCAGTGCCAGCAACAAATATTCCATTATAGAGATAAGAGATAAAGTGATTGTTGGAAAAATGTTAAAGGCTTGTACAAGCAGCTTTAAGGAAATAAGCCAGCCGATAATGTATAAGCCGAATACGGTATCCAGATGAAAGCCGAAATCCGAAGATATTTTGTGATAGGTAAGGTAATAAAACAGCGGATATGCTGTTATCCAGGACACACCTACCAAAAAGCTGAGCAGATACTGGGGCGAGAGTAATGACTCGTTTACCAGATACATAGGTAATACAGCTAAAATAGCGCAGGGAATAAACCTGCGCAGCTGCAGGTATTCTGCTTTGTGGCCAAGGCCATGGGAAAATGTAACATAAAACGCATAAGAAGCGATGTAAAGACAGATGCCTGCTATAATATAAATAGACATGTATTCTGTTACTTCCTTTCTGTTTATAAAATCATCTAAGAATTATTATAATATAGTCTGGCTGGCAATGCAAATAAGTTGTGGCTTAGTGATTGAGAAAAAGTCAGCATAATAATGTTATTTATAGTATAATGAATAAAAAACTATGAGGAGATTCGTTATGAAAACGATAAATATTGCATTAGCAGCAGATAATAATTATGCGCAGCATGTTGCTGTAGTCATGGAATCTATTTTAGAGAATACTGACGAAATAAATAAAGTACGTTTTTTCTTATTGAGTGATGGGATTAATGCTGAAAAAATTACAGGTTTACAGAAGACTATTGCTGGTAAGAACGCAGAGCTTGTTGTTTGCGATTTGTCGGCATACAAGGGCTTTGAAAAGCTTTATACAAGCGGACATATCAGTAAGGCTGCCTATTTCAGATTGGATATGGCTAATATATTACCTGCAGATGTGCAAAAGGTAATTTATCTGGATGTAGATTTGCTGGTTCTGCAGGATATAGCAGCTTTGTGGAAATTTGATATGCATGGTAAAGCTATAGCGGCTGTGCCGGATTATGGCATTATGGCTTCAAAACGACTTATGCAGCAGAAGCATGAGGTTATTGGCTTGCCTTTAGATAAAAAGTACTTTAATTCCGGAGTTGTCATAATGGATTTAAAGCAGTGGCGTGCCAATGATTATTCCGCTAAAGTGATTGAGCTTGCTGCAACAGGCAATTTTCCGCACCATGATCAGGATGCTTTGAATAAGCTATTTATGTACAACTGGAAGGAATTGCCTTTGTCTTGGAATGTAATTCCGCCTATTTTTGATTTATTGCCGAAGGTTTTATTTAACAGTAAGTTTAGAGCTTCAGCAATTAAAGCAAGAAATAATATTGCTGTTTTGCATTATGCCGGACGCTATAAACCTTGGGAATTTGTCTTAAAGCTGGGCTTTAACGATAAGTATTATAAATATCTCAAAAACACTGCCTTTGCTGATGCAGATATGCCTCAGCCCGGAAAAAACATGCAGGGAAAATCGCTTGGCAGGCAGATGCTCAGAATACATATTGCTGATTTTATTAGTCGTTTTTGAAAATGCGAGTGGTGAAATATCACAAATATGCAGATGAAGCTTGTGATAAGGCAGATACTGAGATTGAAAGAAAATTACTTTTGATGTAAAATATTATAATAGAAATAATGAAACAATATTGCTTGCACAGTAGAACTGGTATAAAAAATCAAGCATAATTATATTCAATTTTATTAAATTCAAATAAGCGGGAGAAGTACAATATGAAGCAACCGTTGATTTCTGTGATTATACCGGTATATGGTGTAGAAAAATATATAGCGCAGTGTCTGGATTCCATTATTAATCAGACATATAAAAATCTGGAGGTTATTGTCGTTAATGATGGCACAAAGGATAGAAGTGCAGAGATTGCTAAGGAGTATGCTACTAAAGACAGTAGAATCAAAGTATATGACTTTCAAAATGGAGGTCTTAGCGTAGCAAGAAATAGAGGATTGGAAATAGCTACTGGTGATTATATTTCCTATATTGACAGTGATGATTGGCTTGATACAAAAATGTATGAAACTTTACTGAAAGCAGCAATGAAAAATGATGCTGATATGGTGAAGTGTGGAATAATCGAAACAAATGGCGTTACAGAAGATAAGATTACTTTTAGCGATATAAAAATAATAAATAATGAGCAAAATAAGGCTTTTGAAAATTATTTCAATGGAATGTTATGGACGTTAGCTTGGAACGGATTATATAAAAATGAATTAGCTAAAAAAGTAAAGTTCCCTGATAATGTAGTACATGAAGACAATTACAGTTCCGGTATGTTTTTATATTTAGCTAAAAAAGTATTAGTAGTGCCGTTTTGTGGCAATTATTACAGATTTAATGATTCAGGCATAAGCAAAGGTGGAGTGAAAAAACCTCTTGATAAAATACTGGCAATAAGCAATTTGAAAAAAGATTTGCTTGCGTTAGGTTTTGTTGATAAAAAGCTTGACTGGAAGCTGAGTGTTGAGTTCTATCACTTTGTACGTGGTTGGAATGATAATATGTATAGAGTAGTTGCAATGCATAAGGGCTTGTATGATTATGTTATGAGCAATCTTGATACCAGGAGAAAACTTTCGTTTTGGTGGATGTGTCGGAAGAAGAAAGTGAATTTAATATAATAATTTGGAGAGTTTATAAAGTATGGAAGAAGAGATTAAAGTTAGTGTTTATTGCTTAGCATATAATCACGAGAAATATATAAAAGATTGCCTTGAAGGTTTTGTAAAGCAAAAAACTAACTTTAAATATGAAGTTATTGTTCATGATGATGCTTCTACTGATAATACGGCTAATATTATTAAGGAGTATGCAGATAAGTACTCAGATATAATCAAGCCAATATTGCAGAAGGAAAATCAATATTCGCAAGGAATATATATAATTGATAAATTTATAGACCCTGTTCTAAAAGGGAAATATGTGGCAATATGTGAAGGTGATGACTATTGGTGTGACATGCATAAACTGCAAAAGCAAATTGATATTTTAGAAAATCATCCAGAATATGTTGCTTGTGCACATCAAACTAAGACAATTAATAGTAGTACTGGTGATGTTTCCTTATATTCTAAATTAAAACAATCGGGTATTATTGACATTGAAAAAATCCTTCGTGATAGAGGGCCAGTATATCATACATCAAGTTTATGTTATCGTAAGGATAACTTTGAGAAAAAGCCAGCTTTTTGTTATATCGTTAAAGATATAAGTGATTATTCTACTGGGATTGCGTTAGCATTAAAAGGGAATATTTATTATTTAAATGAAATTATGTCAGTTTACCGCCAATTTACAGAGTCATCTTGGTCCTTAAGGGTAAGAGATAATATTTTGGTAAAAGAAAAATATTATCAAAATATGATAGCCTTATTGAAGGAAGTGAATTCTTACTCTAAGTATAGGTATAAAGATCTTTTGGATAAAACAATTTTAGACTTTAAGTATCAAATGTGGAAATTGAATCCGCAAATTAGAGTATTGAAGGATGATGATTTTTCAAAACTATCTTTAAGGAAAAAGATAAAGATAATTATGCGGAGTATTTTGAAGAAAAACTAGCGATATAGCTTATGAGGTGAATTATTTGAAGAAAATCTTACTTTTAGGTGGCTCTCGCTATCTTTTGCCTGTAATTAAAAGTGCACATGAACTTGGCTTATATGTTATAACATGTGACTATCTTCCTGATAATATTGCTCACAAGTATTCTGACGAATACGTAAATGTCAGCATTATTGATAAAGAAGCAGTACTTGAGGTTGCTAAAAAGCTTGAAATTGATGGTATTATGTCTTTTGCAACTGATCCAGGTGTTGTAACTGCAGCGTATGTTGCGGAAAAGCTGGGACTGCCTTATGGCGGATCTTATGAGTCAGTATCAATTTTGCAGGATAAAGGCCGTTTTAGAAGTTTTTTGACTGAGCATAATTTTAATGTTCCTCATGCGAAAAGCTATAAAAATTTAGAGGATGCCTTACGCGATACAGATTTCTTTACTTGGCCGGTAATTGTCAAGCCTGTTGATTCTGCTGGTAGTAAAGGAGTAACTAGGGTAGATGATAAAAACGAATTACGAAAAGCGATTGAATACGCCTTAGACTTTTCTCATTGTGACCAATTTATAATAGAGGACTTTATTGAAAAGAAAGGATGTTCTTCAGACACCGATAGTTTTTCTATTGATGGCAAGTTGGTTGCAACTACTTTTTCAAGCCAACGTTTTGATGTACAATCTGACAATCCTTATGCACCTATGGCTTACAGCTGGCCGTCCACTTTTTCTCGTGAGCATGAGGATGAGTTGACTTCTGAAATACAGAGATTATTAACTTTATTGGATATGCAATCTAGCATTTACAATATAGAGACTAGAGAGGGCGTTGACGGAAAGGCTTATATTATGGAAGTGTCTCCACGTGGTGGTGGCAATCGTCTGTCAGAAATGATTCATTATGCTTCTGGTGTTGATATGATTAAAGCTGCGGTCCAGGCTGCAGTTGGACTTCCTATAGATAAAGTTGAGCAGCCGCAATATGATGGTTCTTGGGCAGAGTATGTGTTGCATAGCAGAATTGATGGTAAATTTAAAGAGCTTTGGATAGAACCAGATTTTGCAGCTAACAATGTAATAGAAGTAGATTTGTGGGTAACCCAAGGTGAAGAAATACATTCTTTTACTGCTGCAAACTTTTCAATTGGCACAGTAGTGATGAAATTTGCTAGTCAAGAAGAGCTGGAAAGCAAGTTGAGTTCTATGGAAAGATATATCAAAGTTATAGTGGAGTAGCTTATGAAGGAAATAGGTGGATATATAGAATTAGATACGTGTCGTCATGCTATGTTACATGAAGATGCAATACTTTTGAATTGTGGCAGAAATGCTTTAGCTTATTTGCTTGAGGCCAAAGGTATAAAAAAGCTGTATCTGCCATACTTTCTTTGTGATTCGGTAGCGAATGTTTGTAAAAAATATGGTGTAGAAGTAGTTTTCTATCACATAGGAGAAAATTGGCTTCCTAAAGATTTGGTTATAGATGAAGATACTTGGTTATATATTGTTAATTTCTATGGACAGATAACTAGAGAAGACTTAGCAAGACTGGCAGCTGCGTACAGAAATATCATAATTGATAATGCACAAGCGTATTTTGATGCTCCTTTGGCTAATGTTGATACTTTGTATACTTGCAGAAAGTTTTTTGGCGTTTCGGATGGAGCTGTTTTATACACAAATAGCAAATTGGAGAGAAGTTTGGAAATAGACGAGTCTTTCAACAGAATTCATTATGTATTAGGCCGTTATGAACGTACAGCTTCAGAATTTTATGAGGAGGCTGCCCAAAATAATGATATATTTGATAATGAACCAATAAAAGAAATGTCTAGACTGACCAAAAATCTTTTGCGAAGTATAGATTATGAATATGTAAAGCAAGTTCGTACTAATAATTTTGCATATTTGCATGAAAAGCTTAGAGAAGTAAACAAACTAAACGTCCGTCTAATTGAAGGTGCATTTATGTATCCCTTGCTGATTGATGATGGTATGAAGATACGTAAGCAATTGCAGCAGATGAAAATTTATATCCCAACTTTGTGGCCTAATGTTTTGGAAGAATGTGAGTCTGATACATTGGAATATAAATTCGCAGCGGAAATATTGCCTATACCAGTTGATCAGAGATATGGCATTGAGGATATGGAGTATTTAGTCAATGTAATTAATATTTTCAATTAATGTTATTTATTTAAAGGAGGAGAATCAGGCTCTATACATATTACACATTCTTAAATGTTTTTTGCTTTATGTCATTATTATTGTTTGCAGCTCATTTGCCAAGATATAATATAAAGTTTTTTTCAAAATCATTATGTTCCTACATCTATATTGGCAGGTGTAATGGGACTTGCTATAGGACTACAATTCACAAATATTATTCCATGGAGCCAACAGGCAAATTCATATCCGTATTTAATTACGTGTGTTCTGTTTGCATGTATACTTTTAGGCCGTAATAGTAGAATCAGCTTAAAAGATATTATAAGAAAAACTGGAGATACATTTTTTATAAATACTGGGTCTGAGATTTTATGTTTTGGTGTTGCATTATTCATAGGTGGAATTTTTATAAATTTGCTTTTTCCTAATGTTTTCCCAGAAATATCTTTGATGTTGCCTGCTGGATTTGCAGGAGGACATGGGTATGCAGCTGCTATTGGTGGAGCATTAAATAAGCTGTTAGATAGAACTGATGCCGTATATATAGGACAGACATTTGCAACAATAGGATTGTTAGTAGGCTTGTTTGGCGGTGTTGCTTGTATTAATTATGCAGCTAACATGGGATATACTAATTTTGTAACAAAAGCATCTCTACTGCCGTTAGAGTATATAACGGGGTTGATTTCAAAAGAAAATAGAAAAGAATTTGGAGAAATCACTATAAATTCGGTATCTATGGATCCATTACCGTTTCATATAATGTTAGTATTATTAGCTACAGAATATAGATAAAGTATTGAAAGTTTATTTTCCTAGTCTTGAAATGCCGTTGATGTGTTTAACTATGTTAGCAGGAATTTTATTACAACTCTTATTAAATTACTTAAATTACAGTCAGTATATTGATAAGAGAATTATTGATAGAACGGCAGGAACATTAACGGATTATCTTGTTTCTTTGGGTGTAGCAACAATAAAAATATCTGTTGTAGCTGAATTTTGGCAGTTGATAGCTATTTTGTCGGTTATTGGTGTAATTGTGCCGTTAATAATAGTTTTTGTTATTGGTAAAAAATATTTCAAACTTATTGGTTCGAGAGATCAATTTTCATTTTTGGTTATTTAACTGGTATTGTTGCTGTTGGTATAACACTTTTAAGGAGTGCTGATCCAGATATGAAGTCTGGAACACTAGAAGATTTTGGATTAGCTTACACTCTGCAACCTGTAATAGAAGTTTTTCTAGTGGCATTTATTCCGTTGATAACTGTTTATTTTGGTTGTATAGAAACAGGACTGATGTTAAGTATAATAGGAATATTGTTTTATATAATTTGTTACTATATGTATAAAAATCAGACCGAGGAGGCTTAATTGTATGGATTTATTAAAACAAAATTTGGCAGGTAAGAAGTTGTTGGTTTTGGGAGCATCGGTAAATGAAATTACACTTGTTGAAAGAGCACAAGAATATGGGGTATACGTTATTGTTACAGATTATAATTTAGATTATAATCTGAGTCCTGCTAAAAAACTGGCAAAAAAAGCATGGAATATAAGCTGGTCTGATATAGATGAACTGGAGAAAAAATGTAGGGAAGAAAACATTGATGGTGTAATAGCTGGATATAGTGAATTTAGAGTTGAAAATACAATAAAATTATGTGAAAGATTATCATTGCCTTGTTACTGTAACTATGAACAATTAGAATTTACTCGTGATAAGAGAAAATTTAAGGAAAGATGTATACGTAATGGAGTTCCTGTAGTTAAGGATTATAAAACAGTAGATTCTGTTGATGAATTTCCAGTTATAGTTAAGCCTGTTGATAGAGGCGGTAGTATAGGGATTAGTATAGCAGCTAATAAAGAAGAATTAGAAAAAGCTTACAAGTATGCAATGGATTTATCTGTGTGCAAAGATGTAATTATAGAGAAATATATTGCCGATTGTAATAAATTTGATGCTTATTATGAGATTGTAAATGGAGAGATTATATTAGCTGGTACGGATGATGTTATTAATGCTAAGAATAATGCTTTAAAAAAAGTTGTTCAGAGCGGATGGATATTGCCGTCAAAATATCAAAAACAATTTGGGCAAAATGTAGACGAGAGTTTTCGTAAATTAATTATTGATTTAAAGATAAAAAATGGCTATATATTCTTTTCTGGATTTGCCGATGGGAAAGGTAATTTTATGTTTTTTGAGTGTGGATTTAGATTATGCGGAGGACATTTATACAATTATTTTCCACTAGTTGGGTACTATGATAATCTAGATTTACTTTTAGAGTATCAGCTAACTGGAAAAGTTACCAAACAATCTATAAAAAAAATAGATGAAAGATTAAAATGCTTGACGATTAATTTATATTCAAAAGCAGGAACCATAAAAGAATTAGGCGGATTCGATGGAATCAAAAAAATAGAAGATTGTAAGTTTATATTAAAAAATGCTAATGTTGGACAAATATGTAAAGAAGATGAAGCTATATTGAGTAAATTAGGAATGGTGTATTTTTGCAGTAATTCAAATGAAAAATTATTAAAAGATACTGATTTATTATATAGCTATTTCTATGCTAGGGATTCTTATGGAAATGACTTAGTATATGACAGAATAGAACAAAGTGAATTAAAAAAATTTTTAGTATAAATTATTCGCAAAAATAGAAGGTTCTTAACATAAGGGGATGCATATCATGGCAAATAATATTCTCGTAACTAGTTCTTCAATGCCTGATTTTGAAGAATATATAGATGAAATTAAAGATATTTGGCAGTCGCATTGGCTGACCAACATGGGTGTAAAGCATCAGCAGTTGCAAAAGGATTTAATTGACTACATGGGTGTAGAAAAGCTGGATCTTGTGGTTAATGGGCACTTATCTTTGGAGCTTTCTTTGCAGGCGTTGAACCTGCAGGGCGAAGTAATCACTACGCCGTTTACCTTTGCTTCGACAACACATGCTATTGTGCGCAATGGACTGAAGCCTGTATTCTGCGATATTGATCCTGTGACCTATTGCATGGATGCAACGAAAATAGAAGAGCTGATTAATGACCGTACCTGCGCAATCATGCCTGTGCATGTTTATGGTCATATTTGCGATGTGGAAGAAATCGAGCGCATTGCCAACAAGTATGGCTTGAAGGTTATTTATGACGCAGCGCATGCCTTTGGCGTTAAATATAATGGCCGCGGTATTGGTAGTTATGGTGAAGTTTCTTGCTACAGCTTCCATGCTACGAAGGTGTTCAACTCTATCGAGGGCGGCTGCGTTTGCTATCATGATGCAGACTTCGGCAGAAAGCTCTATGAGCTGAAGAACTTTGGTATTCATGGACCGGAAAGCGTTGAAGCAGTTGGAGCAAATGCGAAAATGAATGAGTTCTGCGCAGCCATGGGCCTGTGCAACCTGCGTCATGTGGATGGCGAGATTGCCAAACGTAAGGCAGTAGTAGAACGCTATAGAAGTTATCTGGAAGGTGTTGAGGGCTTGCAGCTCAGTCCGCTGCAGGAGGGCGTACAGCCGAATTATGCTTACTTCCCGGTTATTTTCGATGAGAAGGTATTTGGTGCAAGCCGTAACGAAGTGTTCGACGCTCTGGCAAACATCGGCGTAGGCGCGCGCAAGTATTTCTATCCGCTGACCAGCAGTTTTGACTGCTTCCATGGACAATATGACGTTATGGAAACTCCTGTTGCCGTGCATATTAGCAAGCGCGTACTGACGTTGCCACTGTATGCAGATTTAGCATTGGAAGATGTTGACAGAATTTGTGAAGTAATTTTGGGGTGCAAAAAATGAAGGGTATAATTTTAGCAGGTGGCTCCGGTACAAGACTTTATCCGCTGACGAAGGTAACAAGCAAGCAGCTACTGCCGATTTATGATAAACCAATGATTTATTATCCGCTGTCCACGCTGATGTTGGCAGGGATTAAGGATATTTTGATCATTTCTACACCTGAAGATACGCCGCGCTTTGAAGAGCTGCTTGGCGATGGCTCAAAGTTCGGCATCGACCTGTCCTATGCAGTACAGCCGAGTCCTGATGGCTTGGCGCAGGCTTTTCTCATTGGCGAGGAGTTTATTGGAGATGACACCTGTGCAATGGTGCTGGGCGACAATATTTTCTATGGAAGCTATTTCCGTAAAAATCTTGCTGACGCAGTGAAGGCAGCAGAGGAAGGCTATGCGACGATTTTTGGTTATTATGTCAAGGATCCTGAGCGCTTTGGCATCGTTGAATTTGACAAGAATCGTAACGTGGTTTCTGTAGAAGAAAAGCCGCAGCATCCGAAATCCAATTACTGCATTACAGGCTTGTATTTCTATGATAACAGAGTCGTGAAGATGGCAAAGCAGGTTAAGCCTTCCGCACGCGGTGAACTGGAGATTACAGATTTAAACAGACTGTATTTGAATGAAGGCAAGCTCAAGGTGCAGCTGCTGGGCCGTGGCTTTGCATGGCTTGATACGGGAACGATGGACAGCCTGATGGAAGCGTCTACGTTTGTGCAGACTGTGCAGCGCAGACAAGGCGTGGTAATTTCCGCACCAGAGGAAATCGCTTATTTTGAAGGCTTAATTACGAAGGAGCAGCTTTTGGAATCTGCTGAGCTGTATGGCAAATCTCCGTATGGCGAGCATTTGAAGATTGTTGCTGAAGGCAAGTTTGTTTATTGATGATATATAAATGACCTATTGATTCGTAATCAGTAGGTCATTGGTTGTGAGGTGTAACGGATGAACATTATTGTAACTGGTGGTGCTGGCTTTATTGGCAGTAACTTTATTTTTCATATGCTGAAAAAGTATCCGGACTACCGCATTATTTGTTTGGATAAGCTGACCTATGCAGGCAATCTTTCGACATTAGAGCCTGTAATGGATAACTCAAACTTCCGCTTTGTCAAAGCAGATATCTGCGACAGAGCAGCGGTGAACAAGCTTTTTGAAGAAGAGAAGCCTGATATTGTGGTAAATTTTGCTGCGGAATCACATGTTGACCGCTCTATTGAAGATCCCGGCATCTTCTTGCAGACAAACATTATGGGCACGGCAACACTGATGGATGCATGCCGAAAGTATGGCATCACGCGCTATCATCAGGTTTCTACAGATGAGGTGTACGGTGATTTGCCGCTCGACAGACCTGACCTGTTCTTTACGGAAGAAACTCCTATTCATACCAGCAGTCCGTACTCTTCTTCTAAAGCTGGCGCAGACCTGCTCGTCATGGCTTATCACAGAACTTATGGCTTGCCTGTGACCATTTCTCGCTGCAGCAACAACTACGGCCCGTATCACTTCCCGGAGAAGCTGATTCCGCTGATGATTGCTAATGCTTTGGCAGACAAGCCGCTGCCTGTTTATGGCGAAGGCTTGAATGTACGCGATTGGTTGTATGTCGAGGATCACTGCAAGGCGATTGATTTGATTATACATAAGGGCAGAGTAGGCGAGGTGTATAACATCGGCGGTCATAACGAGATGCGCAATATTGATATCGTAAAGCTGATTTGCAAAGAATTAGGTAAGCCTGAGAGCCTGATTACGCACGTAACCGACCGCAAAGGCCACGATATGCGTTATGCAATTGATCCGACGAAGATTTATAATGAGCTTGGCTGGCTGCCAGAAACAAAGTTTGCCGATGGCATTAAAAAGACCATTAAATGGTATCTTGATAACCAAAAGTGGTGGAAGGATATTATTAATGGTGAGTATCAGAATTATTATGAGAAGATGTACGGAAACAGATAAGCAAGTGGCTTTTGTATAAATTTGTATGATAATTTCTAACGCCCAAAATGTTTGTATTATATGGTTTTAATAGCTGGAGTTATATACCCAGCTATTTTGTTATGTGGCTTTAGCCCGTGGAGCGCTATCGAGTTTCTTTTCAAAGAAATGAGATAGTGCTTCACACAGAACCACCCGCTATGCGGGTGCGCATTGATTGTTATACAAAAATACGTCATTCCGATATACAATAGTAAGTGTTCAAGTCACTATTGCAAAGAAAGGAATGACGTATTAATGGCAAATAAAACTAACGAATTATCGCATTCAAAGTGGGTATGCAAATATCATATTGTCTTTACACCTAAGTATAGACGAAAAATCATTTATAATCAATACCGTGAAGATTTAATAGAAATTTTTAAACGGTTATGTTCGTACAAAGGGGTAGAAATTATTGAAGGACATATGATGCCTGATCATGTGCATATGCTCCTTAGTATTCCACCTAAAATTGCAATATCGACATTCGTGGGCTATCTCAAGGGAAAGTCGGCACTTCAAATGTTTGATAAACACGCAAATTTAAAGTATAAGTTTGGCAATAGACATTTTTGGGCAGAAGGTTACTACGTATCTACAGTAGGATTAAATGAAGCCACCGTAAAGAAATATATTGCAGAACAAGAAAAGCACGACATAGCTTTAGATAAGTTAAGCGTAAAAGAGTACGAAGACCCTTTTAAGGGTAACAAGTAGTCAAAACGCCCCTGACAGGGGCAGCGAAAGAGATAAGTGCGATGTGGCTTGAACGAAGTGAAAGCCAGCGTCTTGAGGCGCTGGCTAGTATTAAGGGCTTATAGCCCGTCGTCAAACCACCCGTTTGACGGGTGGTCATGATTGGACGAAGTTTTTGTTTCAGCTTCATTTAAGTTATGCCTGCGACAATAATACTGCAGCCGCTGCTATTGACTAAGCGGAATAAATATGCTAAAATCTACAGTTGAGTACGAAAGATGATCGCGGCTGGCTTTAAGCCAGATGAGGAAAGTCCGAGCTCCACAGGGCAGGATGCCGGATAACGTCCGGCGAGGGTGACCTCAGGGATAGTGCCACAGAAATGTGTACCGCCTGCATTTGCAGGTAAGGGTGGAACGGTGCGGTAAGAGCGCACCAGCGGTCTGGTAACAGGCCGGCTAGGTAAACCCCATCCGGAGCAAGACCAAATAGGGGAGGGATGAAGCTGCCCGCTGAGCCTTCCGGGTTGTGTCGCTTGAGCTTGCAGGTAACTGTAAGACTAGATAAATGATCATCACCGCTTCGCGGAACAGAACTCGGCTTATTGAGTACTCATACCTTGCAAAACGGCTGCCTGATGGCAGCCTTTTTTGTCTGATTTTATTTGAGCAGATTTTTTGGCAGAAGAATAAGTGGTGTAATATTAATGAAGAAAAAAGTTTCTTTAGTAGTGCCGGTATTTAATGAAGAAGATAACCTGCACGAATTTTACAAGCATGCTACCGCTGTTATGCAGCAGGAAGCCTATGATTACAATATTATATTTGTCGATGACGGTTCGCGTGATACCAGTGCGCTGATCCTGGCAGAATTGGCAGCGCAGGACGAGCATGTGGAGGCCTATCTTTTGAGCCGCAACTATGGTCACCAGATGGCGCTTACCTGTGGCCTTGATCATGCCGACGGTGATGCGGTTATTACGATGGATGGCGATTTGCAGCATCCGCCTGAGCTGATTCCCGAGCTTTTGCGCCTTTGGGAGGCAGGCAACGAGATTGTGCAGACTAAGCGCATGGCTACGGAGGATGCAGGCTTTTTCAAGAACCTGACATCCGCAGCCTACTATAAGCTTATCAACACATTATCTAAAGTAGAAATTACTCCCGGTGGCAGCGACTTTCGTCTGATGGACAGAATTGCAGTTGATGCCTTCAAGCTGTATCGCGAGCGTGCGCGCTTTATCCGCGGCCTGGTCAATACACTCGGTTTTCATGTTGCTGTGCTGGAATTTGTGGCACCGTCACGCTTTGCGGGCCGGTCTAAATTCAATCTGCGCAAGATGCTGCACTTTGCGCTAGATGGTATTACGGCCTTTTCCAACCTGCCTTTGCGTTGGGCTTTTTACATAGGCATTGTTTTCGGTATGTGCAGTATTCTGCTTTTGGGCCATGTTTTTTATGTGAAATTTGTGACCAACGATGCCGTTCCGGGGTGGGCAACTACTACTGTCAGTGTTTTGTTTCTTGGAGGAATTCAGCTTGTAGGGATAGGTATCCTCGGCGAATATATTGGGCGTATCTTTGAAGAAATCAAGCATAGACCACTATATTTAGTGGCGCGCCACCTGCAAAAATGTAACAAAATAAACGAAAATAAAGCTAAATAAGCGCATTAATATTATAACAAATTAGGATTTTACAGAAACGATATTTTGTGGTATAATAGATATGTCTTAGTAAAGAAGAAAGGATGTAGGTGCCAGTGGTCAAACGCAAAGTATTAGTTTTCTGTATGACAGTTTTGTTTAGTTTAAGCTGTGCTGTAACAGCTTTGGCTTCCTTCCAACGCGGAGACGATGGACAGGAAGTAGTGGCAATTCAAAAGAGATTGGTAGAATTAAGTTATTCTATTAATAATATAGATGGTGATTTCGGTCCCGAAACTGAAAGAGCTGTTAAAAACTTCCAAGCAGATAAAGGATTAGAGGTTGATGGTATTGTAGGGTCAGCTACCTATAGAGCGCTGATGAACAGGGAGATGCCTCCTAACCGTAGCAATTCCGTTGTACGTAACGTACTGCGTTCTGCTTACAGTGTCATCGGTACTCCATATGTATTTGGTGGAACTACTCCTTATGGTTTCGACTGCTCCGGCTTTACTCAGTATGCATTCGCAAGAGCAGGTGTATATCTGCCGCGTATGGCTGACAGCCAGTTCTACTCCGGCCGTCAGATTTCCATGAGCCAACTTCGTCCCGGCGATTTGATTTTCTTTACCACATATGAACCGGGTGCTTCTCATGTTGGTATTTATGTTGGCGACGGCAACTTCATTCATGCAGGCACCAGCACCGGCGTAACTGTTTCTTCCGCATTCACCGGCTATTGGGGCGCACGTTATTACGGCGCTTGCCGCGTTCTCTAAGAGTTTCAAGCAGATAGGCTCCGGCTTATCTGCTTTTTCTTATGCAAAGTATTGGAAATTTTATTTATTTATGATATAATAAAACAGGTTATTGGTGTGGGTGATTCATTCTTAATTGACAAGATGGTTAACTCCTGACGGTCCCGCCGCTGTGAAGGCCTTGTGTCTAAGTCAGCAGTCAGCCTATGCTTTATTCTGAATCCACGGGTGATGGAGGCAGTTGGGTTTGCTAATTGCATGGAATAATTGTCATTAGTTAATTCTGTCTTTATGGCTTTTGTCGGATTCGGCAGAAGTCTTTTTTTATTATTGATAATCCCTATCAGATGGGAAAATTAATTGTGAAGGAGCTGCACTTTGGAAGAATATCAGTTTTCGCAAGGAAAGGTTTTGCGTTGTGGTTATACTACCGGCAGCTGTGCAACGGCCGCATCTAAGGCAGCAGCTACAATGCTGCTGACGGGCGAGCGTGTTGAAACTGTGCGCATTGACACTCCCAAGGGAATTGTGCTTAACCTTGAGCCCTTGGATGTAGAAATGACACCGGAGTACGTCAGTTGCGCAATCCGTAAGGATTCCGGTGACGATCCTGATGATACTAACGGCGTGTTGGTTTATGCCAGAGCCGAAAAGACTGACGGCAGCGGTATTGAGCTGGAAGGCGGCGTAGGCGTCGGCAGGGTGACCAAACCAGGTCTGGCGTGTGCTGTCGGCGGACCGGCGATTAATCCCACGCCGCGCAGAATGATTACGCAGGAGGTTGGCAAGGCTATGGAGGCTGCCGGTTATAACGGCGGCATGAAGCTGACGATTTCTATTCCCGCAGGTGTAGAAATTGCCAAGAAAACCTTCAACCCCCGTCTTGGTATTATCGGCGGCCTGTCGGTTTTGGGAACCAGCGGCATTGTAGAGCCGATGAGTGAAAAGGCGCTGATTGAAACGATGTATGTGGAAATCAGAGCGCAGAAGGCACGTGGTAATAAAAATCTGCTGGTGTTCTTCGGCAACTACGGCGAGGATTTTACGCGTGATGAGATGATGCTTGACCTTGAAGGTCACGTTACCTGCAGTAACTTTGTGGGTGAGCTTTTGGATTATGCTGTTTACTGCGGCTTTGAAACCTTGCTGCTTATCGGTCATTCCGGTAAGCTGGTGAAGGTGGCGCAGGGCGTAATGAATACACATTCCAAGTACGCGGACTGCCGCACGGAGCTGTTTGCTCTGGAGGCGATGTTCCACGGAGCTTCGGTGGAGGTAGGACGTGAAATTTACGGCTGCCTTACTACCGATGAGGTGACCAAGGTTCTGAAACGGGAGCAAATCTTTGAGCCTGTAATGGACAAGGTTACGGAAAAAATTGATTTTTACATGCAGCATAGAGTGCATGGCAAAATAAAAACGGCTGCTTTGATGTTTTCCAATGTTTATGGCATTTTGGGCAAGACCAAGTACGCAGACGAATTAATCCAGCTACATAAGCAAAAAGGAGTATGAGAGAATGAGAGGCAAACTTTATAGTGTTGGTATCGGTCCCGGAGACCCGGAATTAATGACCCTGAAGGCTGTACGCCTGTTGAAGGAATGTGACGTTGTTGCATTGCCTAAGGGAGATACCGACGTAATGACAGCTAAGGAAATCGTTAATCACGTAGTAGATCTTGATGCAAAACCCCAGCTTATTATTTATATGCCTATGACTAAGGACATGACAGCAATGGACAAGGCACACCGCGAGGGTGCCGATGCTATTGAAAAGCTGCTTGATGAAGGCAAAAATGTTGTGTTCATCACTCTTGGCTGTCCTACCGTATATGCAACCTGCATTTACGTTCATAAGCTGGTGCTGAAGGATGGCTATGATGCAGAGCTGGTTGCAGGCGTAACCTCTATCTGCGCTGTTGCAGCTAAGCTGAATACTTCCCTGTGCGAAAGAGCGGAACCGCTGATTGTTCTGCCCGGCAGCTATAAACAGTCCGCAGCATTCCTGGACGGCCCCGGCAACAAGGTGCTGATGAAATCCGCAAGCGAAATCGGCCGTGTAGTTGACGAGCTGCGCGAGCGTAAGCTCATTAAAAATTCCGGTATGGTTGAAAGATGCGGCCTGCCGGGCGAAAAAATCTATCGTAACCTTGAAGAAGTAGATCCTAAGAGCAGCTATTTCTCTGTAATATTGGTTAAAGAAAAGGAGTTTGATGAATAATGATCTATTTTATTGGTGCTGGTCCCGGTGCAGCTGATTTAATTACTGTAAAAGGTAAAGAGCTTTTGGAAAAGGCTGACCTGGTTATTTACGCAGGCTCCCTTGTTAACCCGGAACTGCTGAAATACTGCAAACCGGAATGTACTATTATGAACAGTGCAACCATGACCTTGGAAGAGGTTATCGCTGCTATGGTTCCCGCAGCTCAGGCCGGCCAATTGGTTGTACGTCTGCACACCGGCGACCCCAGCGTTTACGGTGCACATCGCGAGCAGATTGACCTGCTGCGCAGCTACAACCTTGACTACGAGGTTGTTCCGGGCGTAAGCTCCTTCTGCGCTGCTGCTGCTTGCCTGAAGGCTGAATACACTCTGCCGAATGTAAGCCAATCCGTTATTATTACCCGTATGGAAGGCCGTACTCCGGTTCCGAGCCATCAGAAGATTGCTGACTATGCTGCCCACAAGGCAACTATGGTTATCTTCCTGAGCAGCGGTATGCTGGAAAAACTGCAGACCGAGCTCGTAAGAGGCGGTTACAGAAACGATACTCCGGCTGCTATTGTTTACAAAGCATCCTGGCCGGATGAAAAGGTTATCCGCTGCACCGTTGGTACCCTGGCAGAAAACGCTGCTAAATACGGCATCAACAAAACTGCGCTGATTACCGTCGGCGGCTTCCTGGGCAACGCTTATGACCGCAGCGAGCTGTACAACCCGACCTTCGCTCACGGCTTCCGTGAAGCAGACCCGACTAAACTGGACGTTAAGCCCGAGGTTAAATAAGCTATGCGCGCGGCTATATTTTCCTTTTCGGCGCGTGGCGCGGAGCTGAGCAAAAAGGTTGCCGAATATCTGCACAGCATCGGTTATGAAACGGAGCTGCAGACTGTAGAGAAGTATGCGGAGCAGACGGGCATTGCCCCGATGCTGCCGGACCATAACGGTGCCTGCGCAGCTGTTTTCAACAAATGTCAGGCGTTGGTATACGTCGGCGCTGTGGGTATTGCGGTGCGTACTATCGCACCCTTTATCAAAAGCAAGCTGACGGACCCTGCTGTTATTTCGGTAGACGAACGCGGCAGCTTTGTTATTCCTCTGCTTGCAGGTCACATCGGGGGAGCCAATGAGCTTTCGCGTTGTCTGGCGGCAGCACTGGGTGCAACTGCTTGTGTGACTACGGCGACGGATGTCAACGGCCTTTTCGCTGTTGACGAATGGGCGGCCCGCAACCGCATGGTGCTGTGCTCTTTGGCAGCAGCCAAGGATTTTGCCGCAGCACTGGTGGGTGATGAAAGAGTAGGCTTGTATTACGATAAGGAATTTCAGCTTACAGGCCCGTTGCCTAAGCTCGTAGCAGAGGACAGCAGTTTGCCTGTAGGCATGGCTGTTACACTGCAAAAGCATTTGCAGCCGTTTGCTACTACGGTGCGCCTGCTTCCTAAGATTGTGCATCTGGGAATCGGCTGTCGTCGCAATACGCCTTTGGAAAATATTGAAGCTCTGGTACTGCCGGAGCTGGAAAAGCTGCAGCTGGACAAGCGTTCCGTTGTGGCAATCGCAAGCGTAGATTTGAAAAAAGACGAGCAGGGTTTACTGGCCTTTGCCAAAAAATATAACTTTGCTGCTAATTTCTATTCAGCTGATGAATTAAATAGCGTAGCAGGCGATTTCACGCCGTCGGCCTTTGTGCAGAGCGTAGTTGGTGTAAGCAACGTATGCGAGCGCAGTGCTGTGAAAGACAGCAAGGGCGGCAGGCTGCTGCTGCGCAAGACAAGTCTGAATGGTGTAACTCTGGCTGTTGCAGCCGAAAACCTGGTCCTGGATTTTGCCAGAACCGGATTGAAGACTGATTAAGGAGACGAGATAATGGGTAAATTATTTGTTGTGGGCCTTGGCCCCGGCGGCGTAGAGCAAATGACCAAAAGAGCTTACGACGCACTGAAGTCCTGCGATGTTATTGCAGGCTACAATGTATACGTTAACCTGATTAAGGAAGATTTCAAGGAGAAGGAATTCCTCTCCAACGGTATGCGTAAAGAGGTTGATCGCTGCAAGCTGGCTCTGGACGAAGCTCTGAAGGGCAAAACCGTTGCTATGATTTCCAGCGGCGACGCAGGCGTTTATGGTATGGCAGGCATTATGTGCCAGGTTGCCAAGGATCATCCCGAAATTGAAATCGAGGTTGTTCCCGGCATTACCGCAGCATGCTCCGGCGCTGCTGTATTGGGCGCACCGCTGATCAGCGACTTCTGCCTGATTTCCCTCAGCGATTTGCTGACTCCGTGGGAAAAAATCGAGAAGCGTCTTGACTGCGCTTCCAAAGGTGATTTCTGCATCTGCCTGTATAACCCTTCCAGCCACAAGCGTCATGATTACCTGCAAAAGGCTTGCGATATTATGCTGAAAAATCAGCCGGGTACTATTCCTGCAGGCATTGTACGCAACATCGGCCGCGATGGTCAGGACTTTGAACTGACTACTCTGGCAGAGCTGCGCGATAAACAGGTAGATATGTTCTCTACCGTTATTATCGGCAACACCCAGACCGAAGTAATCAATGGCCGTATGGTAACCCCGCGTGGTTACAAGCTGGCATGAAACCGGTAATCTGGCTTATCGGCGGTACCAGTGAGGGACGCCGCCTGATTAAGGAGCTGGCTAAGCTGCCGGTGGAGCTGTATGTTTCTGTTGCTACGGATTACGGTGCGTCTTTGATTGAGCCGCAGCCGGGAATGACCGTCATGGCAGAGCGCATGGACCTTGCAGCTATGCGCGCCTTTATTCGGGAGCATCGTCCTGCCTGCGTTATCGACGCTACGCATCCTTATGCTACCGTTGTTACCGCAACGGTGCAGGAGGCCTGCAGCACCGAGCAGGTTGAATATCTGCGCCTGGTGCGTCCGTCGGGCGAGGGCGGCGATTACATTACCGTTCACGATTTTGCGGAAGCAGTTGAGCTTCTGAATCATCTGGACGGCGGCATCTTCCTGACTACCGGAAGCAAGAATCTGCCGGACTTCACCGCTGTGCATGATTACGCCGAACGTATCGTTCTGCGTATACTGCCGCTGGAAAGCAGCCTGCAGATTGCCTTGAAGCTTGGTTATAAGCCTGCGCATATTATCTGTATGCAGGGACCGTTCAGCAAGGAGCTGAATGTTGCTATGCTGAAAAAGTATGGCAGCAAGTTTATGGTGACCAAGGATTCCGGTGCTGTCGGCGGCTTTGATGAAAAAGTGGAGGCAGCGGCTGCTGCCGGCGCCAAGCTGATAGTTATCGGCCGTGCACAGGAGGAAACCGGTGCCGGCTATAGTGAGATTGTTGATTACCTAAAGCAGCATTTTGCTGCCGGTAATTGATATAAATAAAAAGGAGGCTTGCTTCCTATGTCGCAAAAATTGCGCGTAAACATCGTCGGTATCGGCCCCGGTAACCCCGATTTGCTGACCGGCGAAGCACGTCAGGCTATTGCTTCAAGTAATATCCTGATTGGCGACAAACGCATGCTGGCTGCTTTTGCAGACAGCAGCAAAACTGTATATGATACAATCAAAACTGCTGCTATTGCTGAGATTGCAGCGCAGGCACAGCCTGATAAGGATGTGCTGGCGGTGCTGGTTTCCGGTGATGTAGGCTTTTTCAGCCTCGCCAAAACCATCAGCGGTAAGCTGCCGGATTGTGAATGTGTCCGCTACTGTGGCATCAGCAGCCTGGTGTATTTTTCCTCTAAGCTGCAGTTGTCCTGGGATGACGCCAAAATCGTCAGCATGCACGGACGCACACAAAACCTGGTAGCGGCAGTTGCCCGTAACAAAAAAGTATTTTCCTTGACCGGCGGAGAAAATTCTCCGCAAAAGCTGTGCGCACAGCTGTGCGAGCATGGTCTTGGTCAGGTTCAGGTCTATGTAGGTGAAAACCTTTCGTATCCCGAAGAAAAAATTACCAGCGGTACGGCGGAAGAAATTAGTGCCTTGGATTTCCCGTCCTTGTCCGTAATGATGATTTTGAACGAGGATGCGCAAAGTTTTACTTCTACCGTACACGGCCTTGCCGATGACCTGTTCCAGCGCAGCAAGGTGCCCATGACCAAACAGGAGGTACGCAGCGTATCGATGTCCAAGCTGCAGCCGAAGGCTACGGATTTGATTTATGACATCGGCGCCGGTACAGGCTCCTGCTCCATTGAGCTGGCTCTGCTTGCCAGCCAAGGTAAGGTTTGGGCCTTTGAGCGCAACCCTGTTGCCGTTGAGCTCCTCGGAAAGAACAAGGCCTTGTTTGGCGTTGACAATCTGGAGGTTATTGCCGGTGAGGCTTTGGAGAACATTAAAGCTATGCCTGCTCCCGATTGTGTTTTCGTAGGCGGCAGCGGCGGCGATTTGTGTGAAATGCTGGACGTAATTTATGCTAAGAACAGTGACTGCCGTGTTGTAATCAATGCCATTACGGTAGAAACTCTGGCAGAGGTTGCTGCTTATTACAAGGAGCATCCCGCTTACAGTCTGGAAATCGTCAATGTGTTTGTAGCGCGCAGCAAGCATCTGGGCAGCTACAACCTGATGATGGCACAAAACCCTGTATATGTAATGACTGCATTGAAGAAGGAAGATTAACATGGCTGAAGTAAAAGTTCCACGTTTTATGATCAGTGCTCCCGGTAGCGGCAGCGGCAAGACTACTATTGTCTGCGGCCTGCTGAAGGCGCTGATGGAAAAAGGGCTGTCTGTGGCAGCCTTCAAATCAGGACCTGATTATATTGACCCGATGTTCCATTCCCGTGTTATCGGAGCAAAATCCCGCAATCTGGATCTGTTCATGCTGGGGCAGGCAACGAGCCGTTATCTGGTGGCAAAAAATGCACGCCATGCGGATGTAGCTGTCTTTGAAGGAGCGATGGGCTTTTACGACGGCATGGGTAAAACCACGGAAGCCAGTGCTTACGAGCTGGCCTGCACCTGCGATGTTCCGGTAGTTCTGGTTGTCAACGGCAAGGGAGCCGCCTTATCCATTGCTGCGACCATCAAGGGCTTTAAGGAATTCCGCAGTGACAGCCACATTGTCGGCGCTATTCTGAACAATGTTAATCCGATGAGCTATCTTTTCTATAAGGATGTAATTGAACGCGAAACCGGTGTGAAGCTGTTAGGCTACTTCCCGGTGATGCAGGATTGTAACTTTGAAAGCCGTCATTTAGGCCTGGTTACAGCCGAGGAAATAGGAGATTTGCAGCAGATAGTTGCCAAGCTGGCAGCTCAGGCAGCCAAATCAGTCGATTTGGACGGCCTGCTGCAGGTAGCGGCGCAAGCTGCACCGCTTGCATATGACGAGGTAAGCCTTGAACCAGTCGGACGTATGCGTGTGGCAGTCGCTATGGACAAAGCCTTCTGTTTCTATTATCAGGACGCACTAGACCTCTTAGCTGAGCTGGGTGCGGAGCTCGTACCCTTCAGCCCGATAGCTGATGCGCATCTCCCGGAGAACATCAGCGGCCTTGTATTGGGCGGAGGCTATCCCGAGCTTTACGCACAGCAATTAGCGGATAACAAAACGCTGCTGCAGGAGCTTAAAACCGCTATCGACGGCGGTATGCCTTGTTTTGCGGAATGCGGCGGCTTCATGTATCTGCTGGAGCATTATCGTGATGGCGATAAGCTGTATAGCTGGGTAGGTGCATTGAAGGGCGAATCGGCCATGACCAAAAAGCTGACGCGCTTCGGATATGTGCATCTGACGGCGCAGCAGGATAATCTGCTGTGTCCTGCCGGCGGTACGATAAACGGACACGAGTTCCATTACTCCGACAGCACCAACAATGGTGCAAGCTTTATAGCTGCCAAGGCTTCCGGCCGCGGCAGCTGGGAATGCGCGAATACAACACCGACACTTTATGCCGGTTATCCGCACATCCATCTGTGGGGCAATCCTGAATTTGCCCGCAGCTTTATCAAACAATGTGCAGCGTATGCTGCTAAATAGCAGTCGACAGACTGCTGAAAAGGGGAGTTTGCTTAGATGATGACCTTAGGCGCAATTGTAGCAGGTTTTATTTTAGATTTGATTTTCGGTGACCCGCATTGGTTGCCGCATCCAATCTGCTTAATTGGCAATTTAATAGGATTTCTGGATAAAAAACTGCGGCGTATGCTTGCTCCCGGCGAGACAGCATTACTGCTCGGCGGTGCCTTGATGGTAATAATCGTTCTGGTTCTTACCTTTGCCGTGCCGGTTGCTGTGCTGACGTTGGCGGAACAGGTTAACCCCTGGCTGCGTTTTGCTCTGGAAACCGTTATGTGCTACCAGATCTTTGCTACAAAATGTCTGCGTGACGAAAGCATGAAGGTATACACAGCCCTGAAGGATAACGATCTTGTGGATGCAAGACTGAAGCTTTCCTGGATCGTTGGGCGTGATACAAAAGAACTTGATGCTGCAGAGGTGACTAAGGGTGCAGTAGAAACCGTTGCGGAAAATACTGCCGATGGCATCATCGCTCCGATGTTCTATATGTTTATCGGCGGCGCTCCTCTGGCCTTTTTGTATAAAGGCATCAATACTATGGATTCCATGGTCGGTTATAAAAATGACACGTATCTTTATTTTGGACGCTGTGCTGCCAAGCTTGATGATTTGGCCAATCTGATTCCCGCGCGTATTACCGGTCTGGTAATGATTGTGGCATCTTATTTCCTTAATCTTGATGCCAAGAGAGCGTGGAAGACATTCTGGCGCGACCGCTATCATCATCTCAGTCCTAATTCCGCAATGACGGAATCAGTTACGGCCGGTGCCTTGAACATCCAGCTCGGCGGCGATCATTTTTATTTCGGTAAGCTTGTCCACAAGGAAACCATCGGCGATGACATCCGCCCGGTGTGCCCCGAGGATATAGTTACCACCAACAATTTACTTTATATGACGGCTGTTCTCAGCCTGTTGCTGTTTTCTCTGATTTATCTGGTTAGCAGTCTTATTTTGAAATGAAGCAGGTAGAAGATGATGTATAAATACGAACACGGTGGAGATATCTATACGGAAAAGCTGACCAAGGATGGTCGCCCCTTCGTAGATTATTCCGCCAATATCAATCCTCTTGGCCTGCCGCTTGGTATAAAGCAGGCCGTTCAACAGGCTTTAAAGCTTTGTATCAACTATCCTGATCCCTTCTGCCGCGAGCTGGCAGAGGTGACAGCAAGTTATCTGCAGCTGCCGCAGGAGTATATTTTCTTCGGTAACGGTGCGGCCGACGTGCTGTTCCGTCTGGCGCTGGCCTTGAAGCCCGGACGAGCACTGTTATTGGCACCTACCTTTGCCGATTATGAAAAGGCTCTGCGTACGGTAGACTGCAAAATAAGCTATTATAATCTGCAGGAGGCGCGTGATTTTGCTGCTGACAATGATATTGTCGATGCGATTACGCCCGATACAGATCTGGTTGTTATCTGTAATCCCAATAATCCTACCGGCCAGCTGACGAGCCGTGAGCTGCTGGTGCAGATTCTCGACAAATGCCGTCTGGTAGGAGCCCATCTTTTGATAGATGAATGCTTTATGGATTTTGTCAGTGAGGAAAAGGCCTTCAGCATGCGTGATCTGCTGGCGACCTATCCTGAACTGGTTATCCTTAAGGCCTTCACGAAAACCTTTGCGATGCCCGGCATTCGCTTAGGCTACTGCCTCAGCGGCAGCAGTGAGCTGAACACATCGCTGCATCAGAGCGGTCAGGACTGGAACGTTTCCATTCTGGCGCAGGAGGCAGGCAAGGCTGCTTTAAAGGAGCACGAATATCTGGCTAAATCCTTTAAGCTGATTGAGCAGGAGCGCAGCTATCTGCGTAACCAACTTGCGGCTTTGGGTGTCAAGGTATACGGCTCGGAGGCCAACTATATTTTCTTTTATCTGCCGAAGCCGGAAAATCTTCCGGAGCTGCTGCATGAGCGTGGCTATCTGATACGTTCATGTGCCAACTATCACAATCTGCAGGCAGGCTATTACCGTATCGCGGTCAAAACGAGAGTGCAGAACCGCGGTCTAATTAAAGCACTTAAGGAAGCAATAAAAACATGCGCTCTTTATTAGTATTAATTGATGGCTTAGGCGATTCCCCGATTCCTGCATGGCAGGGACAGACTCCCTTTGAGCACGCAGTGCATCCTGCGATGGATGCGCTGGCTGCTTCCGGGACACTTGGGAGCCTCAGCATATGTGAAAAGGACATCATTCCCGAAAGTTGCAGTTGTATTCTGCGGCTTCTGGGTGTAGATAAAAAGGATATACCGCACAACCGTGCTTATCTGGAGCTGTTGGCGCACAATCGTGATATTTCCGAATATGAAATGGTGCTGCGCTGCAATCTGGCTGCTGTTGATGCTGACGGCCGTCTTGCTGCCTTCAACGGGCAGGGACTGACGCCGCTGGAGATGCAGCAGGCTGCCAAGCAGTGTGACGGTATCCTTAAAGATATAGAGTTTATCCATCTATCTGAATATCGTAATCTTTTAGTGATGAACAAGGAGGCCAGCGTGCTGAACTGCGCTGTAGAGCCGCCGCACGAAAGTGTAGGCGGGGATGTAAGCGCTTTGCTGCAGGAGCTGCGCAGTAAGTCCTTGTCCATTAACTATTTTTTGCAGGAGTCGGCAAAACGGCTGCAGCCCTTTGCCCGTGATGGCCTGCAATATATTCTGTATCCCTGGGGACCTTCAGCCCGCCAGATGCTCCCTTCCTTCGACAGTCTGCACGGACTGCGCGGTGGGGCGGTATGCAAGGCGGAGATTGTCATCGGCATCGCCAGAGCCTTGGGTATGGATGTAATAACACCGCCGAATGCAACCGGCGATGTTGATACTGACATTATGGCGAAGGCTGAAGCAACGCTTGCTATGCTGCAGCAGGATGATTTCGTTATTGCACATTTCAACGGCAGTGACGAGGCTTCGCACCGCTATGATTATCAGGCCAAGGCTGATTTTATCAGCAGAATAGATACCCAGTTTTTACAGACCATAGCAGCAAAGTATCATGAACCACTGAAGCTCGTCATCTGCGGCGACCACGTTACCAGTTCGGTAACAGGTAAGCACGGTGACGGCTGCACGCCTGTGATTGCAGGCTATCTTAATACCACAGGTCACAGTATCCGGCTGCAAAGCTATCGTGACATACTGGACTTTTTGATGAAAGAGAGTGATTAAAGTGGCAAAAGCACTTATGATAGTAGGTACCATGTCAAATGCAGGCAAGAGCCTGGTAACAGCAGGTTTATGCCGTGTATTCAATCAGGACGGCTACAAGGTAGCACCGTTCAAATCCCAGAACATGGCGCTGAATTCCTTTATCACCGCCGAGGGTGCGGAAATGGGACGTGCGCAGGTTGTGCAGGCTGAAGCAGCCAACATTGAGCCCAGCGTACTGATGAATCCTATTCTGCTGAAGCCTACCAGCGACAGCGGTTCCCAGGTTATTGTCAACGGCGAAGCAATCGGTACCATGAAGGCCGGCGAATATTATGCAATGAAGCATACCTTGCGCCCGGAGGTACAGAAGGCGTTTGATACGCTGGCTTCCAAATTCGATATCGTCTGCATCGAGGGTGCAGGCAGCCCGGCGGAAATTAACATCAAAAAGGACGATTTTGTCAACATGGGCATGGCTAAAATGGCCAAGGCTCCCGTGCTGCTGGTAGCAGATATTGACCGTGGCGGTGTTTTCGCTTCCATCTACGGCACACTGATGCTGCTAGAGGATGACGAAAGAGAAATGGTTAAGGGTGTTATCATCAACAAGTTCCGCGGTGACGTAGAAATCCTGCGCCCCGGCCTGAAGACGATCGAAGATAAAACAGGCGTGCCTATCGTAGGCGTGCTGCCGATGCTGAAGGTTGATATCGAGGACGAGGACAGCCTTTCCGAGCGTATCAGCGGCCGCAGCGAGGTTAAGCTGGTTGATATTGCGGTTGTACGTATTCCGCGTATGTCTAACTATACAGACTTCAACGTATTCGAGCTGATTCCTGGCGTATCCCTGCGCTATGTAACAAGTGTACGCGAGTTGGGCCAGCCGGATATGATTATTATCCCCGGCACCAAAAATACCACCGGCGACCTGAAATGGCTGCGCCAGAGCGGTATGGAGGCTGCTATTTTGAAGCATGCTAACAGCGGTACCGTAGTGTTCGGTGTCTGCGGCGGTTATCAGATGCTTGGCAAGCAGATTTCCGACCCGTACGGTGAAGAGGACGGCACAGGCAAGGCTAACGTTACTCCCGGCATGGGCCTGCTGGACATCGAAACAACCTTTATCGAAAAGAAACGTACCATCCAGATGGCCGGCAATTTCGGTCAGGTGCAGGGCATCTTCTCCGCACTGAGCGGTTTGCCGCTTTATGGTTACGAGATTCACTCCGGTGTAACCGAATTCCCGGAGAAGGAAGCACTGACCTCTATCAGCCCGATTCACGAAAACGGTGAGATTATGGCCGAGGGCTCTCAGAATACCGAGGGTAAGCTCAATGTTTACGGCACCTATGTGCATGGCGTTTTTGACGGCGATGGCATTGCCGTAAAGATTGTCGAAGCACTGCTGGCCAAGAAGGGCAAAAAGATGGAGGATATCCAGACCATCAACTTTGCGGAATACAAGCGTCAGCAATACGATATTCTTGCCGACAGCATCCGTGAAAACCTGGATATAAAGAAGATTTATGAGATTTTGGAAGCAGGTGTCTGAATGAAAGACGGTGGACTGATTCATATTTACTGTGGCGATGGCAAGGGCAAAACTACCGCTGCTATGGGCTTGTCAATCCGCTGCGCAGGCCATGGCAACCATGTGCTGATAGTGCAGTTCCTCAAAAGCAGGCCGACAGGCGAGCTTGCGAGCCTGGCATTGTTGCCAAATATTGAGGTAATGCGCGGCAAGGAAACCAAGAAATTCACCTTCCAGATGAACGATGAGGAAAAGGCAGAGGTTAAGCGCGAGCATATGGTGCTTTTCGACAAAGTTAAGCAAAAATGCGCCAACGAGCATATCGATCTGCTGATTTTCGACGAAATCATCGGTGCCTGCAACACCGGCGTTTTTGACCAGGCTGCTTTAGTAGAGTTTCTGAAGAACAAGCCGCAGGAGCTGGAGGTTGTTATGACAGGCCGTAATCCGGCACCTGAGCTGGTGGAGCTGGCTGATTATGTATCTGAAGTCTGCATGCGCAAGCACCCCTTCAAAAGAGGTATTCCGGCGCGTGTAGGCATTGAAAAATAAGGCTTCGGCCTTGCAGCATATGTTAAGAAAGGTAGTGTAAAATAATGCATTTACAAAATGTTTTACCCGCTGACATTGAAAAACGCAGTATGGAAATTATTGGCGAGGAATTAGGCCAAATTCATATCGATGAGGAGAAAATTGATATCGTTAAGCGCGTTATCCATACCTCCGCAGATTTTGATTATGCCCGCAATATGCTGTTCTCCGACGGCGTAGTAGAGAAGGCGCTGGCTGCACTGCAAAAGGGTGCTACCATCGTTACCGATACCAATATGGCCTGCACCGGCATCAACAAAATGGGCCTGGGCAAGCTGGGCGCAAAGGCTGTCTGCTTTATGGCAGATCCCGATGTTGCAGCACGCGCTAAGGAAGCAGGCTCCACCAGAGCCGCTGCCTGCATGGAAAAGGCCTGCACCATCGAAGGTCCGGTAATTATTGCCGTAGGTAACGCACCGACTGCGCTGGTTCGTCTGGACGAGCTGGTTAAGGAAGGCAAGATTAAACCGGAGCTGGTTATCGGCGTTCCTGTAGGCTTTGTAAATGTTGTGGAATCCAAGGAAATCATCATGAAGACCGGTATTCCTTATATCGTTGCCCGCGGCCGCAAGGGTGGCAGCAACGTTGCCGCAGCAATCTGTAATGCGCTTATCTATAAGCTGACACGTAAATAATTGTAAGTAATTAAGAATGATTATAGCTGAAATCGTAGCTAAAGATACAATTTCAGAGCCAAATTTTGACAAAATAGTAAAATCATTTTCAATTACTTGACAAATCAGTTTATATGTTATAGGATAAATTCTGTAACGTATGACTGCTGATTCATTGATGAAACAGTGCTTTTTTAGCACTGTTTTTTTCAAGCGTTGCAAAGCTGTTAGAAAATTAGAAAGAATAACAATATTAGCTTGATTCTTACGGTTTTGTGTGATAAAATAAAATGAAGGTATTTTTAGATTATGGACACTACAGTTAATAACTATCCGGAAAGGTTTTTAACTTATCTGGAGGTTGAAAAAAATTGTTCTCAGCATACGATTGAAAGCTATCAAAAGGATTTGGCTGCCTTTGCGGAGTTTATGCTGCGCAGAAACAAGCAGAATTTTTTCTGGCAGCAGACAGGTCCTTTGGATGTGCGTGGCTATCTCGCAGAGCTTAATGAAAAGCAGTATGCGCGCAGGACGATTGCCCGCAGGATATCTGCACTGCGTTCCTTTTTTAAATACCTTGTGCGTGAAGCGGTTATTGAATATAGTCCGCTGACAAAGGTGCGCACACCAAAGTTGGAAAAAAAGCTGCCGGCTTTTTTGGACGAAATTGAAATTAACGAGCTGTTGGCAATGCCAGATAAAAGTAAGGTATTGGGTGTTCGCGACCAGGCGGTGCTGGAGATGCTTTATGCTACCGGCTGCCGTGTATCTGAGCTGGTAGGGCTTACTCTGGAAAGAGTAGACCTGAGCAACCGGTTTGTGCTTCTGCTCGGCAAGGGTAATAAGGAAAGGGTTGTGCCGGTAGGCCACACCTGCTGTACTGCGTTAAGCACATATTACCATGTACGACAGCAGCTGATGCTTCAATATCAGCAGGAGCATGACTTCATTTTCGTCAATAACCGTGGTGGTAGGCTCACGGACCGCAGTGTAAGGCGTATTTTAGAGAAATATATAAATATGCTGGCTATCCATAAAAATGTCAGTCCGCATACTATACGCCATTCCTTCGCAACGCATCTTTTAGAGCATGGTGCCGATTTGCGTTCGGTACAGGAGCTTTTAGGACATGCGAATTTATCAACAACGCAAATTTATACGCACGTTTCAAATGAACATGTGACGAATGTTTACAAGAAGAATCATCCAAGAGCATAATTTTTTTTAGGAGGGCAAATCATGAAATTGTTGGAAAAGACCAGAAAGATTAACAAGCTTTTACAAAAAGGAGATAAGGTTGAGTTTAACGCTATTGCTCAACTGCTGCGCGATGTTATTGAAGCAAACACCTATATTGTCGGCCGTAAGGGCGGCGTAAAGGGCTATGCGCTGATTCACGAGTTTGAATGCGATATTATGCGTGAGCAGGTTCTTGACGATATGCGTTTCCCTGAGGATTATCTGGGCTTTATTATGAGCGTTAAGGAAACGCTGGCCAACATTCCTCATCAGAATCAGAACTGCTCCTTTGTTGCTGATACAAAATGCATTTTTAACGGTAAGATGACTACTGTTGTACCTATTTACGGCAATGGCGAACGCCTTGGTACCCTGATTGTTGCTAAATATGATGCGGAATTCGATGATGATGATTTGCTGCTGGCTGAATATGCTGCTACTGTTTTGGGTGTTGAAATTCTGCATGACCGCGAAGCAGTTGTTTCCGAAGAAATCCGCAAGAAGGCTACTGTACAGGTTGCTTTCTCCACCTTGTCCTATTCCGAGCTGGAAGCTATTGTAAACATTATGGGTGAGCTGAATGGCAACGAAGGCCTGCTGGTTGCTTCGAAGATTGCTGACCGCGTAGGTATTACCCGTTCCGTTATCGTAAACGCACTGCGTAAATTTGAAAGTGCCGGCCTGATTGAAACCAAATCCCTAGGCATGAAGGGCACCTATATCCGCGTACTGAATCCGATGTTATTTGAAGAACTGAAGAAGAGATCCTAAGTTTTTTGATAAATTATATATATAATGAAGCCAGTCTGTTGTAACTGTAGTTGCGGCAGACTGGCTTTTCTTATGGAAGTTAAAGCTCCTCGATACGGTCGTATCGGGGAGCTGTTTTTTAGTGTGCAAGCTTTTGGCCAACAGCGAAGGCCAGCGAGTTATTGACGAACTGGTTCAGGCTGATACCCTCACGCTCTGATTCTTCGGCCAGCAGGCGGTGCAGTGTTTTAGGTACACGCACTACGAACCTGCCGCTAAAACGGGGCTTCATATTTGGCTCATTGATGGGTAAACCGCGGTCAAGCATATCTTCAATCCAGAGACCTTTTACCTCCAAGATATTTTTGTATGCTTCCTCAAAGGTTTCGCCATCACTCCAACAACCGGGGAGCAGGGGGATGCAGGCAAAGTAACCGCCGCCTTCATCTTCGGGAATAACGCTGATTTCAACAGGATAGTTTAAGGACATGTAATAGTTAAAGTCTTTTTTCATCTGCTTCACCTTAACCTTTCACTAAATCGTTCAATAAATTTGCAATCTGACGTGCATAGATTTTTTTGATGGAGGCTTTGTGTACAGGGATGTACATTGTACTGTATCCCTTGCAAATAATTTTAAAATGACTGCCACCACCACGCGGAGGAATGACTTCAGCTCCTAACTTTTCTAAAAGAGCTTTGGTCTGGTCCCAAGGCAAATCCCTGCCGTTGGCCAGAGCGCGGAGTTTTTTCTCGAGGGATGTCATAATATACCTTCTTTCTTTATGATACTATATATAGTATAAAATATCAACAAAAAAATGGCTGTTACGTACTTCATTACGAAATTCGTAACAGCCATTGAACACGTTCAGTGTTTAATGCTTAGAGCATATTTGGTTATTTTGCACCACCGAAGAGATACTTTCTTGATTCCAGGAACAGTGCAATTGCCAGGATGAAGAGTACAGAACCCAATGCAGCGGTAATGATATGAGTTGCCATGTTAGCGAAGATGATTTGTGCCAATGCAACCAAAGTTACACAGAACATAAATGCCATCGGGATGAGAACCATCAGGTTATCACGGCCAACGCTCTTCAGCCATACACCGACAGCCAACAGGGAGAGGGCAGCCAACAGCTGGTTAGCAGCACCGAAAATCGGCCAGATGGTGAGGTAGGAGCCAAGGGACATATAACCGGACAGTACAACGGTAATCAAAGTAGCAACAAACGGGTTGGTGAGAACATTGCCTTGTGCTTCACCGGTTTTCGGATCAACCTTAGTGAACAGCTCCTGGAAAATGAAGCGGCCCAGACGGGTTGCGGTATCCAGAGTAGTCATAGCGAAAGCGGAGATGGTCAGAGCAACGAAGCCTTTAGCTACGCCGAAGGAGAAGCCGAGCTTGGTCATGAAGGTACCAACGCCGTCAGCGAATACGTTTACAGGACCGCCGTTCTTTAAGAGTTCGGTCAGCTTGTCGCCGCCAACATAGCCTACAGCAACAACTGCAACTACAGCCAGCACGCCTTCAAGCAGCATGGAGCCGTAGCCGATGAGCTTAGCATTGCCTTCACTATCGAGCTGTTTGGAGGTAGTACCGGAGGATACCAGGGAGTGGAAGCCACTGATAGCACCGCAGGCAACGGTTACGAACAGCATCGGGAACATCGGGTTGGTGCCTTTGCCGGAAGGATCAAAGGTGGTGAATGCCGGCAGCTGCATGGAAGGCTGATAAATTGCGATACCAAGCAGAGCGAATGCGATGCAGGCATACAGCAGGAAGGAGTTCAGATAGTCACGCGGCTGCAGCAGAATCCAGACAGGAGCGATGGAAGCAACGAAGATGTAAACCATCAGGATGCAAACCCAAACGTTTTTGGACAGGTGCAGCGGATACATGTTGCCGATAGCGATTGCAACAACTAGCATGATAACACCGATAACGGTGCCTACGCCGAGGCTCAGGCCGCAGCGATATACGGAGAAGCCGAAGATAACAGCCAGCACGATGAACAGCAGAGAAGCAGTTGCAGCCTGCGGGCTTGCTACGAAGGTAGCGGCTACGATGTTAGCGAAAGCAGCGATAACAACCAGCAGAGTTACATATGCGAAAATGGAGAAGAGGAACTTGCCGCTCTTGCCCAGAGTTGCATCGATAATCTGGCCGATGGTTTTGCCGTCAAAACGGATGGAGGAGTACAGAGCACCGAAGTCGTGCACGCCGCCGAAGAAGATACTGCCGATTAAAATCCACAGCATTACAGGAACCCAACCGAACACAGCAGCGGTGATAGGACCAACGATAGGACCGGCACCGGCGATGGAGGAGAAGTGATGGCCCATCAATACAGCGGGCTTGGTCGGCATATAGTCGACGTTATCGCACAATCTCTCAGCCGGAGTCTTACGGGTAGGGTCAACACCCCACTTTTTACACAGCCAGGAACCATAGGTTACGTAGGCAACAAAGAAGATAACCATTGAGCCTACAAGCAACAATAAACCACTCATAAATAACATCCTTTCTTTCCCTTTTGCATCATTGCAAAATAAATAATTTAGAAAATAATAACTACTAGTGCACTCTATATCTCGTGTGCAACATAGAAATAGTATAACACATTTGCTTCTAATGTCAACGAATTGTCACAGAATTATTTATTAACTTAAAAAAAAGAAAAAGCTGTTAAGATTTGTACAGAATGTGCAAATGCTTAACAGCAATATACGATTTATTTTTTCCGTGGAGGAATGACTTGTCTAGTGTGAAGTGACAAACATCAAGCTTTGGCAAACTCAAAGAGCGCCTTTTCCTTAGCGCCTGCTTTGTTGCAATAAAGCTTCTGCGCCGGGATATCTACAATATATAAAGCCAGGTCAGACCAGCCCTTCAGGGTGAAGCAATAGTCCTTGTGCTGCCTGAGCTTCTGCAGGTCTGCCAATGATTTTTCCTCAACACCTTCCTCACAGATGAGCACGAGGGCAAAGATGCTGCTCATGTGCTCGGTAGTGGTTTTGAGCGCCGCCATAGCTTCCTTGGTGAACTGCAGATAGGGCGCAGCCATTTCTGCAGTGAGCTGCTTGTCGAAGCGTGCCGCATAAAGATATTCGTTGTGCTGCACACTGTAGGTCTTTAAATTAGGTATGATGAAATAGCCTTCGTCCGCAGCGTTCAGCTCTGCCGCAAGGACGAACGCCGGAGCCTTCGGCAAAGGCTTCTTATCGTAATAGTGAGCAAGACGCTGCTCCAATTGCTGTAAATATTCCTGTCCGTTCATTATTGCTTACTTCCTTTGTTATTCATGATCAATATTATCAGCAACCTGCAGGATACAGGCACAAAAACCCTGCTCCGGCTGATAGCAGTAAATGTTGAGCTGTTGGCCTATCTCCGGACTGTAATCGTGGATAAGATGTTTTGTTCCGTTGAGGGCCACATCAGCATAGGTCACCAGCCATTTTTTGTCACCGTTGCGAAAAACCTCATAGAAAGAACGGTTTAGCATTTCTTCAACGGGTACTCCCTCAATATGTGCCATTTCCTTATTGCAGTAACGGAAAACAAAGTCTACACCATGGCCATCAGTATCAAAAACAAGCTCAATGATGCAATATGCCAGAGGCATGTCATCAAGCAGGGTGCATTTTTCCAGAAAGGTTAAGGGTACTGCTTGAGGCTGCACGTCCGGCAGAGCATTGATGCCCATTTGCTTTCGCAACTGGCGATGAGCGCTCAGATTGCGCTTGCGTCCCTGAAATGTTTGTCCGTCAGACATGGTATAGACGCCTTCACTGCTGATATCTACGATTCGTGCTTTGTTCACAGCAATTCCCTTGTTGATGTTCAGAAAGGCATCCTCCGGGAAGAGCGCTAAAAGTGTATATACGGGAGCAAACAGCGCAAATTCCTCGCCATCTTCCCGACGTATGATGGTTTTGCGGTCACGTCGATAGACATAGAGAATATTATCCGCACAGAGCTCTCTCTTTTTAAGCCACTTGTTCCAGTCAGTCATGTTGTTCCTCCGTTTCTCTAGCATTGGCTGATTTTATTGTTCTAATTATAGCACAGGATGCATGATGAGACAATAAATTATCTAAAAATCAATTTATCAATGAGCTTTAAATAATAAAAGCAGAAGCTTATCGGTTTAATCACTCATATGAGAAAAAAATATTTTAATTAATTGACGTTAAGCCAAGATGGCTTTATAATTAAAGTATAAGGTTAAGTATAATCTTATGCTTAACTATATGTCTTGTTCCAATAAATTAATAGCATATATCTTACTGCGAGCAGGTGGTCATAACCTTTAGTTAATTGCTGTTTCGCAGAGGATGCTCTAAGATTAATTCAGAAGATTATTGCTTTTTTATGCATATCGGCTAGGCATTAATAAGGAGGGAAACTAAGATGAAGGTCAATCGTAAATTCTTGCGTAGCGCGGAAAGGCTTAGCTTGAGCGCTATTGCGAAAGATTCCGCTGCACAGAAAATTGTCAGCGCTGTTACGGCCATTGGCTTTGTAATGCAGCCTGTAGCTGCACTGGCGAGCACGATTACCAGAACTGATAATGGTCCCGGTGTCAGCTTTAATAATGGTGTTGCTGACGTATTTGCCGGCAAAGTAGTCGGAGACGTAGCAATTAACAAGTTTGCTGTGTTCCAGCTGGACGCTAATAATATTGCCAATATGTATTTTGGTGAGAATAAAGACGGCAAGGTTGGTAATCTGGTCAACTTTGTTGATTCACGTATTGATATCAACGGTACAGTCAATGCGATTCAGAACGAAAAGATTGGCGGTAACCTTTTCTTCTTCAGCTCCGACGGTATGGCTGTGGGTAAAAGCGGTGTGATTAATGCCGGTGCGCTTTACGTTGCTACGCCGACTGAAAATGCCTTTAAGGATTACAAGAACCTTAAAACTGAGGATCAGTTTAAAACCATAATCAAGGAAGAAGGCTTTGCCAATATTCCCATCAACGCCAGCGGCACCATCAGCGTTTTAGGCAAGGTTAATGCTGTTAACGCGGTTAATTTGCGTGCGGCCAAGATTGGCGTGGGCAAAAATGTAAGTGAAAATAATATCGGTGATGTAGCTGCAGGCGCAACAGCAACGGATGCGTCTATTCGTACTGGTGTTGTTGATTTTAAGGATATTGTTAATATTGGTAAAGTTAAATCCGATTTGACAGGCAATGCGCTCAAGGCTACTAAAGATGGCAGCGGCGATATCGTTCTTGCAGCTTCTAATAATTATAATGATAACTATAGCATGCTTGATGACTTCAGCAAGATTGCAGGCGCTAAGGTGGAAGCCGAGCTTACCGTTGCAAATGGCGCTGAGGTGAAGGCTACAGGCAATGCCAAGCTAAGCGCGCAGGCGTTGAACAATGTTGTAGTTGAAAAATCCGACCAATATAAAGAAAATTATACTCCCTCCACTACTACCAATTCCCATCTTTATGGGCAGATCGTTACTACTAATGCCACAGTCGATGTTGATGGCACTGTTGAAGCAACGCAGGTTGATATTACTGCCGATGCAGTTAACCGTTATGTGAGCTCGGAAAGCAGCGTGCTGAACGCCAGCAACGTTACTTCTAATATTGTGGGCGCACTCACAGCTAACCTTGATGCTTCCTATGCAGTTTTGAACAGCAAGGCTGAGGTCAACGTAGGCCAAAGTGCTGAGATTAACGCCACTGGCAGTGATACTGTCAGCGCGGGCAAGGTTGTTTGTCGCTTGCTGCAGGCAAAGGCGCAAGCAAGGGCGTCAGCGGCATGGTGGGATACCTTGAGGGTGCAAGCAACAGCCTTGTTTCCGTAGATGACGAAGCAGTTATCAACGCAGGCACGGGCGCAGTCAACCTCAATGCTAAGAATGATACTAATGTTTATAGCGCAGCCGGTGCTGTGGCTATGGGCGAAACTGCAGGCATCGGTGTGGCAGCAACGATTACCAATTTTGACCGCTATACCTATGCAGCGATTGGTGATAATGGCTATGCAGCTCCTCCGCAGGCTACAACTAAGCAGGGCGAAAGCGGCAGCGATAGCGGTGATAAACTGGGCGAGGACGCAAATGCGGACCGTAGCAAGGAAGCCGAAAAGCTGGCGAATACTGCTGCCGAAAAACGTGCAACTCTGCAGCAGCTGGTGCAGAATGCTTCCGGTCTGCGTCAGGGTACGGACGGTGAGAAGACATATACAGAACAGGCAGATTTCTTCGGCTCCAAGACGACCGCTGATACTAAAGGCTCTATCGACGCAGGCTCGTTTAAGGTTAATGCTGAAACCGGCGGCAAAATTATCAACGTAGCTGTTGCCGGCGGCGTATCTACTGGCGATGACAGTGGTGAAGCTGGTATTGGTGACAAGCTGGGTAATTTCGTAAACAACAAGACTAATGCTCTTACAAATAAGCTCAATGCACTTGACCATAAGGTAGCAGGCAAGATTAACGGCCTGATGGACCGTCAGACCGAAGCGCAGAAGGTACTGCCTACTGACCAAAAGCCTACTGCTACTCCGTCCAGGCAGCAGTCCTCTGTAACTATTGCCGGTGCAGGCAGCGCAGCAATTAATCTGCTGGATGGCGATACCGGTGCGCTTGTAGACAATGTTAAAATCAATATTGCCAAAGATGCTAAGGATAAAACTATCACTGTAACTGCCAAAGACAGCGCTATGATGGTGGCTGCCGGTGGTGCTGCAGGCATCTCCTGGAAGAACCTGACTAAGGACAATAACGCGAACAGCAATAATGCGGCCTTTGGCGGTACTGCTGCTGTAAATGATATCGATTCGCAGACCTTGGCGGTAATCAGCAACAGTGAAATTGAAAACGCTGCTGCGATTATCAATAATGCGCAAAAATCCGGCTCGCTGGCAGCAGCAGGCCTGGGACTGGCGCTGGCGAAGAATTCCGGCGGCAATGGCGGCACTAATATTGCTGCTACCGTCAATGCGTCGGTAAATATTGCAGATAATACTGCTTATGCACTGCTGCAGAATAATAAGGTTAATACTGAAAATGTAAGCGGTGATAAAACCTCTATTACCAATACAGCTTTTGATAACGATATTCAGATAACCGGCGGCGTGAACACCAGCCTTTCTATTGGTGGCGATAATGCCTTTGTCGGCGGTGCGACTGTGGCCTACGGTTCGCTGAAGAATGACGTGCAGGCGGCCATTTTAGGTGGCACCTACGATAAGATTACCACTGCTGATGTTAAAGCTACTACCAACATGACGCAGGTAGGCGTGGCTGCTAACGTTAGTGTAGCAGGCGGCGCTAAGACCTCCTATGCTTTCTCCGGTAATTCTGCCTACAATAAATTGGATAACTATGCCAACGCAACGGTTGAGGGCGTAACACTGACCGGCGAAAGCCTGAATGTTGCAGCCTATGATACAGCGGAATCTGCTAATACGCAGGCTGAGTATCTCAAAAAACGTGGCCTTGATGCTGACGGCTCTGCATATCTGGAGCAGGTGAAGCAGGCAGCAGATGAAAGCGGCGACAGCGATAAGCCTACCAATGTTGATATTACCCGCGGCGGCAATGTGATTGTTACAGGCGCGGTAAGCGTAGGCGTTACCACCGGTAACGACGGCGGCAGCGCAGCTGCATCCGTAACTGTCAGCGATATTGACAATGATTATAATGCTAAGATTAAGGACAGCAATATTACGACTACCGGCAAAGGCAGCGGTGATGCTTTGGTCGGCACGAACGTTAATGCGGCAAGCCATACCGTTCTGGCAGGCTTTGCGGCCGGTGTTGCCGGAACAGCAGGCAGCTTCGGCGTAGGCGGCAGTGCTAACTGGCAATCGCTGAATAACGATATTACGGCAGCTGTTGAAAACAGTAAGCTTATTACGCCTAAAACTGATGTAAAGGCCGAAAGCGGTGCTTTGGCAGTGAATGTTGCAGGACAGATTGGTGTTACTGCCGGTTCCGAATCTAAGGTGGGCGCAGGTTTGGCAGTTGCCTACAATTCCCTGAACAATACCACAGGTGCGTATGTCAAGGGCAGCGAAATCAGCGGCGCGAATGATGATGCTAGCAGTATTCTTACTGTAGATGCAGCCAACAAGGGTAACGTGTACAGCGTCGGCGCAGCAGTTACCGCAGGTACGGCCAATGCTTTGAATGGCGTGGTTGTTGTTAACCGCGGTCGTAATGATGTAGAAGCTGTTATTGACAAATATGACGGCGAAAATGCGAAAACTGATGGTGGACGTACGAAGCTCAATAATATGAGTAAGGTGGCAGTGAAGTCCTCGGATGACAGCAACCAGCTGGCAGTAGTGGGTGCGGTAAGCGTCAGTGCAGGCAGCAATGCTAAATTTGCGGCTGGCGGCAGCGTAGCTTATAACGAAATCGGCAATATCACCGGCAGCGCTGGCGAGAAAAAGCAAACCAACAAGGCTGCTATCAATAATGCTGATATTACCACTACTGAAGATGGCAAGATTAGCGTCAATGCCGTAGATGAATCTACGCTGACGACTATTTCCGTAGGTACCTCCATTACTACCGGTAATGTGGCCTTCAGTGGCGCAGGCTCTGCTGCTATGATCAAGAAGGATACCGATACAGAGCTTGTTAATACCAATATCAATAAGGATAAGAATAATGCAGCGACTGTGCAGGCTACTGCTGACAGCAAGGGCAAGATTACTACCGTTGCCGTTGTTGCTGCTGGTGCTAAAGACGCTGCGATTGGTGCAGGTATTGCGGTTAACCAGTTCGATGCTGATACCAATACTACTGTTACCAATGGTGAATACAAGGTTAAGGGATTCACAGCCGAAGCTAAATCTGACAGCAGCATTCTTTCTGTCGGCGTAGCTGGCGGTGTTGCCAAAACTGCAGGTATTGCCGGTAATATCGGCGTTAACCTGCTGGCGAACGATACCAAGGCTGCGATTGACGGCGCGAAGATTAATGCAGACGGCACGCTGGCCGTAATTGCCAAGAGCAAGGATACCCTGCAGAATTTTGCGGGTGCCTTTGGTGTGGCTGCAGGCGGTCAGGCCGGCGTTGGCATGGGCGTAGCCTACAATGAAATCAGCGGTACTACTGAAAGCGTAGTTAAGAATGCAGAGCTGACGGCAGCAGGCAATGATGCAGGCGTGGCTGTCAACGAACGCAATAAGGATAATGATGATGTAGTCAGCAATAACACGCGCAAAGGCGTTATCATCGCGGCTGATGCGGAGCACAAGCTGACGAATGTAGCAATCAGCGGCGGTGTGGCAGTCAGTGCGGACGTTGGCGTGGGCGTAGCAGGTACGGTTACTGTTAACCGTATTTTGGGCGAAACCAATGCCAAGGTAACGGATAGCAGCATTAATGCAGCATTGACCGACCGCAGCAAGGCAGACGTTTATGTAGCAGCAAACGATGCTACCAAGAGCGAAAGCCATGTAGGTTCGCTGGGTGTAGGCGGTGGCGCTGATGGTGGTGCAGGTTTCGGCCTGGCATCTGATACCGGCGTTGTCAGCAGAAATGTAACGGCAATGATTGACGGTGGCAGTGCGAAGAAGCTTGTCAACGGCAATAGCATTGACGTTGCTGCCTTGAATAAGGCGAACATGTCTACCAACTCCTACGGTATTGCCGCAGCTGGCGGCGCTTATGGCGCCGGAGCCGGCGCAGGCACCGTTTCGGTTGCTAAGCTGGACGCAGAAACTACTGCTGCAGTTAAGAATATCCAGGGTACGAATAATGGTTTGGCAATTACTGCTGACCACGTTAACGATATTACGTTGCGCAGCGCTGCTGCCGCAGCTTCCGGCGCGCTCGTGAGCGCTGCCGGTGGCGCAGGCATTGGCGTAGTAGACGATGACAGCAAGACTGTTGCTGAGCTGAGCGGCAGCAATGTAAAGGCTGAAACAGGTGATATTACTGTCAACGCTGCCAACAAGACTGACGTGACAACGGCAGTCTTTGGCGTAGCTGCCAGCATGGTTGCAGGCGGTCTGAACGTTGCTGTAAATAATCTGGACAATACTGTTTCCACGCTGGTGAAGGATAACAGCAACCTGCAAGCACAACAAGGCACCTTCGCAGCGAAGGCAGATAACAGAGTGAAGACAAGCTTTGTCAACGGTGCAGATGCTGTTGGCGCTGCAGGCGTTGCTGTTGGCGTAGGCGTGAACACGATTGACACAGGCGTTATCACCGAAATCAGCGGCAGCAAGATTACTGCCGGTGCTATCGACGTAGCAGCAACTGAAAAGCTGGACGTTAAGCAGGTGGTGGAAAACGCTGCTCTCGGCGGACATGGCTACAGTGCGAACGTCAGCGTAACCACGATTGGCGCAGCAGCTGCAGACCAGTATGGCGACAGCGAAACTACGGATAGTGATAAAAAGGCAACCTTTAATACGAAAGATATTCTCGATAAAGCGAATGCTGCAATTGCAGGACAGGGAACTGTTGGCACTGTTACTGATAAAGACGGCAAGAGCAGTTCTAACGCTGCAGGTATGACCTTTGATAAATATACCGACAGCAACGGCCAGAAGCTGAGTGCAGTCCCCGGTACTACTGCCAGCAAGGGTAGCAGCAAGGCTGCTGGCGTGCAGGCGAAGGTAAGCAATTCTACGCTGCAGGCAACAGGCGATACGAAGGTTAATGCTAAGCGTACTGTTGACGCCAAGCTGATATCGGCGCAGGTGGCAGCAGGTATTGCAGGCAATGGCATTGCCGCTTCTGTTGCAGTGCTGGATGTAGAACGCAAGACCGGTGTAACCATCAACAATAACAGCAAGCTTAGCGGCAAGAATGTAACGCTTGGCAGTGCGCAGGACGGCACATCCAAGATTGATGCTTATCAGGTAGCAGCAGGCGCTGCTTTCGCAGGCAGTGCTGCCTACGCGCAGAATAGTCTGCATGGCGCTAATGCTATTACTATTAACAGCAGTACGGTTCAGGCTACAGGCGATGCCAGCTCCAGAGGTACGCTGACAGTTAAGGCAGAGGATACCAGCAGTGCAGCAGTACGTACCATCGGCGCAACTGCGGGCGCTGTGGCTGGCGGTGTGCTGGTAACTAATGCTACAAATAATAGCGATAATACTGTAACTATTGGCGGCAGCAAGTTGATTGCCGGCAAAGAGTACAGTTACGGTAATGGATATTATAATATCGGCAAGGTTGACGTTGCTTCTGTCAAAGCCAACAGCATCACCGCCGAAACCTATGGTGGCATGGTTGGCATTGCTGCGGTGCAGGGCATTGTTGCACTCGCTGCGGATGCAGGCAGCAGCAAGGTTAACGTAACCGGTGCTTCCGGCTTATTGGGCAAGAGCGTAAGCATGAACGCAACCAATAAGCCTGCAGTACGCGCAGAGGCACAGGCTTATTCTGGCGGCCTGCTGGCGGTAGCAGGCGTGGCAGTATCCAAGGCTAAGGCCAGCGGTACGGTAGAAGCAAAAGTTGCAGATGGCAGTAGCTTTGCAGCCGATAATGTAGAGATTACGGCAAACGTAACAACTCAGACTGCCAAGGACAAGAACAATAACGAATATGTTGTAGATAATGTAAGTGCCAAAACAATCGGCGCTACTGCCTCCGGACAATACGCTGCGGGCTTCAACACTGCTTATGCAGAAAATGCTATGACAGTCAGCGTTGATGTGGGCAAAGAGCAGTATAATGTTAACGCTTTGAAACTCAAGGCTGATAATGCTTCGGTTATTTCGGCAGATACCCTGGGCGTAACAGTGGGCGGTTATATTGCCAGCGGCAGCAACTGGTCTGATACCAAGACGAACCTGACGACCAGCGTAAAGGCAGCGGGCGTTAAAGAGAATGTATACAACAGCCTGGGCGCTGTAAACATCAGCAGCTCCGGCTACAGTGCAGTAAACAATGATGCCAATGGCTATGGCGGCGGTATTGTAGGCTTCAACCCTGTTGCTGCAAGGTCGCAGAATGAGATTAAGACCAATACTACTGCTGATGTGAGCGGCAAATGGCAGGGTGTAGGCTCCCTGAGTGTTGCTGCCAACAATGCGGATAAGCTGGATATTCTGGCGGACTCCCTGACGGCGGCCGTTGTCGGTGCCAGCGGCACAGAAATTAAAAACAATGTTGCGCATAAAGCCAACATCAACGTAACAGGCAATACTACAACCAGCGGCAAGCAGTCCTACATTGCAAATAACACGCTGAATCATGATGTTAAGCTGAAGGGCAGCGGTTATGGCGGTGGCAGTATCAACGTCAATGATATGGACAACAAGCTGCAATACACTGCTGGTGTAAATATCAACAATGCAACCTTGAGCGGTACAGGCAGCGCTGGCTCAATTAAAGCGCTTGCTTATACCGACGGCAAGATGGACTATACTAATACGCTCAAATCTGCCGGTGTTGTTCCTTCTACTTTCGCATTCAGCAAAAATGTTATTACCTATGATAATAGCATTAAGGTTACTGACAGTAATCTGTCGACGGCTAAAGCAGATCAGGATATCACCCTGGCGGCAACAGATGAAACCACTGCAACCTTTGATACTACTGCTGATACCCAGGGCGGTGCTGTGGGCGCAGCTTCTGCTGCAACAGACAACACTCTGAAGCGCAGCAACAAAATTACCGTTACTAACGGCAAGATACTCAGCACCAATGACGTAAATATTTACGCAGGTGCTAATCTTGACGGCATTACCTCCTCGCTGACCTACAACGTGCTGGCGGATGCTTATAATAAGACGGTAATTCCTCTGGCTACTGTTCCGAAAGCCAAGAACACGATGACGCAGGAAAATCAGGTAAGCATCAACGGCGATATTGACAGTGTACGTCACGTCAACTTCAAGGCTGGCAAGGGCATGACCACTGTATCGACCTCTGCCCGCGAATATAACATCTATAAGGGTACCAGCGGCAGCGGTTCTGTTACCTCCACAGCTTTGGGAGAGGTAACTCCGGGCGAAACGGTTGCCAACTATGTGGATATTGCCAGCGGTAAAAATGTACGCGCAGGCATCCATAATAATCTGGAGCTTACCATCAGCGGCAGCACTAAGGTTACTAATCCTGAGTTTGACGCGAGCGGCAATGTTATTTCCGGTAAAGAAGGCAGCATAGACTTCACTGGCATCAAGGTTACCACCGGTGCAGGTCAGGATTGGTTCGATACCAAGCAGAATGTTACTGCAGATGTGGTTGAGCTGCAAAATGGTCTTTACGCCCGTCTGGAGGAAATTAATGGTCTTCTGGGACAATATGCTTCCACTTCTGACGAATACAGCATTTTGAACAGTGAAAGAAACCGCATCATAACCCAGATGGAAGAAAATGGCTTTGTCAAGACCAGCGTAGAGGGTGGCAAAACCTACAAGAGCATTTTCGATAAAATTTCTTTGCCGGCAGTTGATGTCAAGGATATCGTTGTTTCCGGCGGCAACATCAACATCGAGGCTGACAAGCTGCAGGGCAGCGGCAGTCTGACAGCGCAGGGGGCCAAGAACCTGACGATTAATAACAGCAGTGACCTGTACCTGAAGATTAACGACCTGGCTATCAAGGATAAGGGCGGCGTAATCCGCTACAACGATGCTGAGGTGAGCAATGTTGATGGCTTCAATGGTACAATGAATACTGCTGCAGGTACTAACGCTGATCCGAAGATTACTGTCAAGAGCACTGGTACATCTAACAACAGTTTGACTAAGGCTGATATCGGTATCTTTGGTACTGTGCAGAACAGCACCGGTGACGTTTTAATCCAAAACAGCAATTACAATATCAACGTAGACGGCAATGCCAATATCAGCGCGCGCAACATTGAGCTGAAGGCTGACAAAGGTTCGGTAACGCAGAACAGCAAGGGACTGTTGCTTATCGGCGGCGACCCGGTAACCAAGTACCAGTTCAGCGATGCTATTGCCAAAAGGATTCAAAGCTATGTTTCCCAACAGGCTATTGCTGGCAATACTACGATTGAGTGGCTGAGCAATATCAACAGCTATCAGGATTATAAAAATGCTTTGATAGCGCATAAGGACGAGCTTGGACTTACTAATGCTGAGCTTAACGAGATTAATAATTACAGCGTTAACAATTCCAGCGGCATCGTTGCAGGCAACAACGTTTATATCAGCGGTCTGAATGTTAACCTGGACGGCCTGGTACAGAGCGGCTACAAGAATTTCAAGGTTACACTTGATAATGCAGCCAACAACAAAATCGGCAATCTGGATAGGGACTATGCTCGTAACCAGACTGCACTTACCGACCAATATGTTATGTCTAACGATAAGTATTGCGTGAGCACAAAGGCCGGCGCAGTTTATAACGCAGCAACCGGTGCTTACGACTATACTGTGAAGGTTTACTACAACCCAGCAACTAAGGAGCTGCTGACGGAAGCAATTGAGCCTAACGGCGGTAAGATTTATATTACCGGCGCTCTGTCGAGCACTGGCAGCGGCAAGCTGCTGGCGATGGACGGTACCGCCAACATTGCGATTGATACTACGAATGCAGACCGCAATTTGCGGGTGAACAAAATCACTAATAAGGATATCAGCGGTCTTATCAGCATTAAGGATACGCAAAAGAATACCTTGACTGAGTACACCACTGATGGCCAGAAGATGTCCGTTAAAACAACGCAGCTCAATAATAAGGGTAACGCAACCTCTACCAGCACAACGCAGGTTAATGGTTCTGCTACCACTTATAAACCGGCTGACGGTATGACGATTAACTGGACAGGTGGCACCTCCGGTGATAAGAAGATTATCAAGTGGCAGTATGAGAAGGACTTCGTTTTCTGGGGCCTGATTAAATATGGCACTACTAAGGACTTTGTCGAGAACGAGGAAGTTAAGAACGGTAAGACAGAGGTTTCTTCCTCCAGTATTACTGGCGCCGATCCGCTGGGACAGGGTACTGTTATTAAGGTAAACAATAACGCCAAGGAATATGGTGTAACGACTAAGGATTATAATGATCCTAATCAAACTTCTTATACTCCTGTTGTCGAGAACAAGAAATTTTCCGGTACAGCAGGTAAAATCTTCGGCTATGGCAATTGCACCTACACCTGGACTGAAACCCAGATGCATTCCACCAGCAGTACCTATACGATTAAGGGCGATAAGCCGATTAATGTTGGCTTTATGACCGGCGGCAGCGGTGACATCAGCGTTACCAGCGCCAAGGATATGTATCTTGCAGGCAATATCAGCAATGCGACTAAGACTGACGGCAGTGCAATCGGCAAGGTTACCTTAAACAGCAATGGCGGCGCTATCAGCTCTGTTGGCAGTGCACGCGTTGACGCGGACGACCTGACTGCCAAAGCTGCCAAAGGCATCAGCATTAATCACAGTGCGTTGGGCAACATGGCGAAGCTGAATATTGAAGCAACGACTGGTGACGTAAGCATTAATTCCGACCGCGGCAAGCTGCAATTTGTCGGCGGCAATAAGGGCGCGTTGAGCGGCAACCTGGTAATTAACGCAGCAGGAGACATTACTACGGCTGATGGCACTGTTTTGAACGGCAACCGCATTGATTTCACCAGCCTTGGAGCGATCAACGCAGCGATTGCTCCAGGTCAGACGCTGACCAGCAGTGATACCATGTCTGCAAGCGTAAATGCCAATGCTTATGGCAATATTACGCTTACCAACAGCAACGGCGATATGCGTATAGGTCATATTGCCAGTCAGACTGGTGATGTAAGCCTCACAACCAGCGGCAGCTTTATCGACGCAGTGGGCGACAGCACACTGTCCGACAGCGAAGGCAAGCTGCAAAAATGGCAGGAGCTGGGACTGATTAACAGCAATGACAAGGCAGAAGAAAGTGCGGCATCTGCAGCGGCAGCTAAGAGCGAGCGCGTGCAGGCACTGGAAAACAGAGCAAAGCAGCTGGCTATGGCAGATAAGAAATATACTGAAGACGCGCAGAATGCAGCTTTGGCAGAATACAAGGCATTGGCAGAAGCTTACAAAACTAATGGCGAAGCAGCCTTCGAAGGCAAAAACTATAGCCAGGACGTTAAGGACTGGGCTAAGATGTACGCAGAGGTTGATAACAGCACTGCCTATGGCTGGAGCAAAAATGAGCTGCTGTATGCTATTCAGGACAGCGTGCTGAATGCAGCCCCCGGCCAGGTACTTACAGTAGATAAGGCCAACGTTCAGGGCAAGAACATCAGCCTGAGCGCAGGCAAGAACATCGGTATTGACGGCGAAGCAACCAACATTGCCTACAGCGAGATGGGCAGGCTGGATAATCTCAAGCTTTTGGCACAGGCTAAGGCCGGTGACCTTACCTGGAATGATGCTGAAAACAGAATTGAAGTTCGTCAGCAGCGTCAGATTACGGTACAATTGGCAGATGGCGGCAAGCTGAATCTGCAGGCCAACACCAGTAAAGCTGAAAATACTGGTAATGTTTATCTGGCAGGCGTTAAGGAGACGATGCTGGATATTTCCGGTACGATTAACACGACGCAGGATGTTAAGCTGCTCAGTGATAAGGGCGTTAGCATGAACAACGGCAGCATTGTTGCCAAAAACCTTATTATCCAGGGCGGCAATGGTGATGTAGGCAGCAAGGATGCCTTCATCAAGACTAATATCAGCGGTAATCTGGAAGCTAATACCGATACCGGTTACGGTGTATATCTGCATCAGACGGCTGTAGACAACAAGCCGGCGCAGGTGTTGACAATTCAGGATGCGGCAACAGGAACGCTGGTGCTCAAAGCAGATAATGGTATGCAGATGACTACGGAAGCAGGCAAGAACACCGGTTATCTGAACGCTAACAGCATTAATTTGCAGGCAGCCAATGGCGATATCGGCAAAGCTGATGACGGTATCCGCATTCTGGAAAACGGCGCTGTGATTAACGCTAAGGCAGAAAACGGTTCTGTTTACCTGCAGGGCGCAGGCACGAAGGATGCAGGCCTGGTAGTTGACAGCATTACTGCTAAAGGAAATGCTAAGCTCAACCTGGATGGTGATGTAAACTTCGGTAACGACACAGGTAACGGCAGCATTAGCGCAGGCGGAGATGTAACTGTTAACGGTAACAACGTTAACCTGAACACAGGTACTGTTACTGCAGGCGGCGCAAGCAATATCACTGCAGGTAAAGATGTGAACGTAACAACTGGCAGCATTACATCTAGCGGCGCAGGCAACATCACCGCAGGTGGAGACGTTAACCTGAGCGCAGGTACTGTTACTGCAGGCGGCGCAAGCAATATCAACGCAGGTAAAGATGTGAACGTAACAACCGGCAGCATTACATCTAGCGGCGCAGGCAACATTACTGCAGGCAACAACGTTAACCTGAACAGCAGCACGCTGGCAGCTGGTGCTGATAGCGTAATTACCGCAACTAATGGCAATATCGCGCTTGGCAGCGGCAGCATTACAGTTAAAGGTGCTAACAATAAACTGAAGCTTGATGCTAATGGCAGCGTAATGCAGGATGCAGCGGCTGCAGGTATTACTGCAGATAATCTGACAGTTGAATCCGGCAAGACGCAGCAGCTGCTCAGCAAGAGCAATAAGGTGAAGAGCCTGACGATTAAGGGTAAGAACGCAGGCAGCGGCCTGATGGTTAATGGCGTAACCAGGTTTAACGGTACGACGGATAATCTGCTGGTTACTGTTGATGATTCTCATATTAAGGGCGATGTCCTGATTGAAAACTACCAGGCAGATACCGGCAAGATTACCATTAATTCTACTATTGATACCTCTAAGTATAATGATGAGCATACTGGTAATATTACGGTTACGACCGATGGCGATATTACTACGGCAGACGGAGTTGATTTGAATGCAGCTGATAAGGTAAGCATCAATTCTAAGAAGGGTTCCGTTGCAACTGGCGGTAACGTAACTGCCAACAACGAAGTAGACATCGATGCAGCGAAAGATATTACTGCTAACGGCAATCTCACTTCTACTAACGCTAACGTAGATTTGCTTGCAGGCGGCAGCATTACAACTAATAGCATAGTGAATGCACTTAACAATGTCATTGCAAATGCTAACGGTAATATTGCAACTAACGGCGACGTTACTGCACAAAACGGCAAGGCAGTTCTTAACTCTAAGAGTGGCAGCGTAACAATGCAGAACGTAACTGCTGATCAGGCAGTAGATATCGATGCAGCGCAAGATATTACAGCAGATGGAAATCTCACCTCTAACAATGGTGACATTACTCTGGATGCAGGCGGTAATATCACGACCAACGGTAAGACCAAGGCTCGCAATAATGTAACTGCTAACGCTAAAGGTGATATCAATGCTAATAATGATGTTACTTCCACCAATGCAAACGTAGAATTGAACACAGGCGGAAGCATTACAACGAATAGCATAGTAAATGCGCTTAACAACGTAATTGCAAATGCTAACGGTAATATTGCAACCAACGGAGACGTTACTGCAGAAACTGGCAAGGCAGTTCTTAACTCTAAGAGTGGCAGCGTAACAATGCAGAACGTAGCTGGCAACAGCGAAGTAGATATCGATGCAGCGTATGATATTACAGCAGATAGAAATCTCACCTCTAACAATGGTGACATTACTCTGGATGCAGGCGGTAATATTACGACCAACGATCAAGTTACTGCACAGAAGAATGTTGATTACAATGCTAAAGGCAGCATTACTACCGGCGGTATTATCAACAGTACAACTGGCAATATCAACCTGCAGACAGATGCTGCTCAGGGCGATATCATCTTCGGCGGCGACGTAACTGCCGAGCATGGCAACATCAATATCGACGTATTGCAGAACGGTAATGTAACTGATGACGATAACAAATTTACCGCTCTTGGCGACAAGGGTGATATTAACAGCGGTAACTTCGCACTGCACATCAAGGGTGCCGGAGATGTTGATCTGCACGAGATTTATGCTACCAACAACGCGCTTATCGACGTTGTCAACGGCAATCTTGCCTTGGCAAAAATCGACGGCAATCTGGTAGCTCTGCAGCTGAAGACCGAAGGCAAGCAGCTGAAGGTTGATGAGCTTATCGCAGGCACCAAGATTATTGCACAGAGCAGCGACATCAATATCGATAAGATTCAGCAGCGTCTGGATGCTGACGGCCTTCTGACTATAGTTCCAGATAGCGCACAGCCCAATAAGCCTATTGACAACCTAAATATTGGTGAGATAATTACTAATAAGGGTGTCCGCTTTGATCATCTGTGGCTGAATAACGGCTCTATTAACGTAAGCGAGGGCATATTCAATATCGATAAGCTGGTAGTCAATAATGTTGCTCATTTCAGCAATAAGCATATGAAGACTGCTGTATGGGGTGCACCGCCGCAACGTGACGATAGCGACAGCATTTATTGGAACAACATTGCAGTGAATAACCCTGCTAACAATTTAGCTGAATGGCAGCAGGAGGGTATAAAACCGTATAAATGGATGTACCTGCACTTCGCAGAACAGCCGAACATTCAGTACAGCAACGGCATACTGCTTTACCTGCGTAATTACTATTATGTTTATAACCAACACTATAGCGCTGTAGACTATATGCTGTATCAGCTCAATGAGAACAAAGCGGAGGAATATGATATTAACTATGCACCTGGCGTAGTACAATACTTCCGCTATGACCTGTATGACCTGGATGAAGACAATAGCAAGAGTGAACCCGAAAAAATCACTGTAGAAGCATAGGAGGAAACGCTGATGAACAAAAAGGCAGAGGCTTTTATCAAATATCTGGATAATAACAAGATTACCTGCTTTGCTATTGAACAGATTAGCGAGGATAAGCTGAACACAGTGGTCTTCCGTTCTCACATTGTTGTTGAAGGCCAGCGTCTGCCGACGCTGGTCATCCTGGACAGCAGTATTTATGGTATGCTTCGCGTGCAGCTGGCAGCAAATGCTGTCAACGAGAGCAACGAAGTGGCTATTTTGAGGGAAATCAACAAGGTGAACCGTCAATATAAGGTTTTTAAATATTATCTTACTGATGACGGTTCACTCTTCCTAGACAGCTGTCTGCTCTGCCAAAATGGCAGGCTAGAGGGCGACATGATTTATACCGTGCTGGATGTAATCATCAAGCATCTGGAAAAGGAATATAAAAGAATAATGCAGCTCATCTGGCAGGCCAATTAGCCTGCCGGATGCAGCAAAATTTTGTATATCAAAGGGGTGTTGTCGATGATTACTAATAAAACAAGCTTGCTACTGGTTACGCTTTTGCTGGGATGCAGTGCCGCTGCTTTCGCAGCGCCTACACCTTCGCAGGAAGCAGAATTCAATAAAAGCGGCTTGAATAACGCCGGTGTGGCAGCCAACAGAACTATAGAGTATATGGAGCGCCAGCGTGTTGCCAGACAGATTGCTGAGGACAAGGCTAAGGCTAGCAGCAAGGTAGAGCAGGGGAGCCAAAAGCCTGATGCAGAGCAGCAGGCTGCAGTGACCTTTAAGCTGGAAAAGCTGGAGCTTGATGAATCCACTGTACTGGAGCAGGCAGAGCTGCAGAAGCTGACGGACGAATATATCGGTAAAGAGGTTGGCGTCAAGGATTTGTACGAGCTGGTGAATAAAATCAACAAGCTGTATCTTGATAATGGTTACTTTACCTGTCGTGCAATTTTGCCGGCACAGACGATCAAAAACGGTACGGTAAAAATTGAGCTTATCGAAGGCAAAACGAATGCTGTTGAGGTGCAGGGCAACAAGTATACCAAAAGCAAATACATCAGCAAGCGTATGAGCCTGAAGCAGGGCGAGGTTGCCAACATCAACAAGCTGAATGACGATTTACTGCGCTTTAACGCTGCCAATGACGTGCAGCTGCGCATTTCTCTGCAGGCTGGCAGCGAGCCGGGAACTACGGATTACGTCATCAGCGCTTATGAACCGCAAAACATTACCTGGACTGTTTACAGTGACAACGCAGGCAGTGATACGAGCGGCGAATACCGTGGCGGCCTGTTCTTTACGGACAGAAGCCTGACAGGTGTGCGTGACGCGCTGACGCTGAACACGATGCTGAGCGATGGCACCAAATCCTTCGGCCTTGGCTACAGCAGGCCCTTAGGACATAGCGGTACTAAGCTGAACATACAGTACAGCACTAACAGTGTTCACATTACTGACGGAATACTGGAGCCTTTGAATGTACGTGGTCATGTTTCAGCGGCCAACATTGGCTCGATGATGCTATTAAAGGCGTTACGGCAGGATATTCCGTAACTAATTACGGCGCAAGCTCTGTTATTTACCAAAAGCACAGCTTTAACGCTGGTACGCATACCGATATTGCCGATAATGACAAGGATTTTTCCATGTACCAGCTTAACGGCCTGTACCAGAAAATGTATCAGCATGGGCAGCTTTTAAGCCTGCGCCTGGACGCACAGCGTGGCTTCAACAATTATCTGCCTTCCGCCCGCCAGTTCTACATTGGCGGTATGTACAGCGTACGTGGCTACAAAGAAAGCTTGCTTGGCGGCGACAGTGGCTACAGTGTGGGCCTGGAATATTCCGTGCCTGTGACTAAGGACAAAAAGACTAGTGCCTTCGCCTTTATGGATCATGGACAGGTCTTTGGCGACAGTGCCTTTGACAGCCATGTACTGACAAGCTGTGGCCTGGGCGTGCGCAGCAACATCACCAAGCACATCGGTGCTGTGGTAACATTGGGCGTGCCTTTGATTAAGGAAATCAATGATACTGATGTAGATTCAACTCGCATCCATTTCATGGTAAGCGGTCAATTCTAAAAAAATCTTGTGTAATAATAGGACTAGGGAAACCCGGTCCTATTATTTTTTTCCTGTATACCTGTATATATGTAGGAAAAAGAAGCTTTGCCTGTAGCTGATATCCTATTATATGAAAAAAATTTCGATAACTAATGACAATTACCATAATTCAAGCTATAATAGGTATATAAACAAAAAATTATTTTATGAGGTGACATACAATGCAATTTCCGATAGTTTTAGGTGTTTCTGCACGACACGCACATCTGTGCCGTGAGCATATGGATATTTTATTTGGTGAAGGCAGCGAGCTGCACGTTAAAAAGCCGATTGGCCAGCCCGGTCAGTTTGCTTCTGAAGAACAGATTACCATGGTAACTCCCAAGGATTCCATGAAGCTGCGCATCATCGGTCCTCTGCGTCCGGAAACCCAGATTGAGCTTTCTCTGACTGACGCACGCAAGGTTGGCCTTGATGCTCCTATCCGCAACAGCGGTGACATCGCAGGCAGCGCTGGCGCTAAGCTCATCGGTCCGAATGGTGAGTTGGAGCTGAAGGAAGGTATTATCATCGCTGCGCGCCACGTGCATCTGTACCCCGAAACCGCTGAAAAATACGGCCTGAAGGACGGCGATATTGTTGATATTACTACAGAGGGCGAGCGTTCTGTAACACTGCATAATGTTCTGGTACGTGCGGGCGTAAAGCATGCCGACGAGGTTCATATTGATACCGACGAAGCTAATGCCTGCAACCTGGGCAGCGGCGTGATGGTTAACATTGTCTACAATAAATAATTCCACCGTTTTTCCAATAAAAGGATGGTGAGTATATGAAAAAAATTACAGCCTTGGCAGCAGCGCTTGTTTTGTGTGCTGCTCATGCTTCGGCCTACGAAAACAGCTATGCCGGCTACAGTGTTAAGGACGGACAGCCTTACTATAAGCTGGAAGCGAAGAAGGTTTATGCATATACCAATATCAGCAGCAAAAAGGCTTATCAGAACGAAGAGGATTTAAAAAATACCGCAGTTAATATTGTTAACTATTACACAGCAGAGGATATGGAGCAGATTTTAGGCGAAAAATTCTCTACTGCTTATTTTGATGCGGAATATGAGAAGCTGGCACTTTTGGAGCGCTCCCAGCTTAATCCGAAAACCGTGCCTGCGCCGCTGCTGGAGCTTGAAAAATATGCAGAGCACGACAGCAATGGTAATGTAACTATCCAAAGCAAGGTGCTCAAGGAGAAGCTGGACCAGCTTACTCCTGTAATCAAGGTAGGCAAGATTGCCGGCAAAAAGGCAATTACCATTTCTTATATCTATAAGCAATCTGATGTACTGTTTAAAATTGATACCAGCATGGTTTCTGCCAATGACAGACTTTATCTGCTGTCGACGGTGAACAGTGACCAGGATGTATACGCTCCGAAGAAGGATGAAAAAGCAGCCGACGCTGATACAGATGTTGATATCGATGATATTGAAGATATTGAAGATATCGATACTGACGAAGCAGGCAGTGAGGATAAAGCAGCAACAACCAAGCCTCAGGACGCAGCTTCTATAAAGGAAGCAGTAGAAAAGGCTCTGCAGGTAGAAAATGTTGCTTTGCGCGATATTCCTGCAGAAACAATGCAGCGTTTTGATAAAGCACACACTGATCTGCTGAAGGGCTTTAAGGCTTTTGCTCCGACAAGCACGCCGAAGGCCATCAGCTTTACTGATACTGCAGTCGGCAAAAGTGTGCAGCTGCCGGATGACTGGTTCTACGGCCAGCTGAACCTGCGATATAAGGATAAAGGCACATTTTATCTGACTACGGCTTCTTCTATGAAGCAAATGCAGGACGTTGCCGCAAATACGGATTATGACAATATCTATTCTGTATTTGCTATTCCGGCGTCTGATCCTGAATACCAGCAAAAATTCATGGATCTTTACACCAGCGGCATGCGCAATGTTCTGGAGCATTGGAATCATCTGCTTGTTACCGTCAGCGTAGATAATATTAATGACGCTGATGCTAAAGAGCTTTTAGCAACGCCTGTTGCCAACAGACTTGCTGTGGAAAGCTTTATTAATGATGGTCTGCAGCGACTGAAGGGCTTTGGCAACGATTACTTTGCTTTGAAGGATTATAAGACAAATTTTGACTTCACCCAGGAAAAAGCTCTTATTGGCATCAATGCTGATACCGAGTTGCTGAAGGATTTTGCTTATAACAACAAAATTTTACTGAGCTGCAACCAAAAAGCTGCTACAGCGATGCTTTTTATCAAAAAAACCGACGTTGAAACGGAAAAAAGCCTTGAACAGCAAGTAAACGAATGGCACTTTTAACTACACAGGTGCAATGAATTGCAGTGCATGAAAATCTCACGTCTGAGAAAAGGAAAATTTAACATAATATCAATTATCGGACGTAAAATATTATTTTGCAGTCTTTGCGGTAAAAAGGCAGCATTTTTATGTTAAATCAGCCACCGTACGCACTGCTGTTTGACGAAATTACTTTTATCTGTTATAATTTGTATAAGGTTAACTATAAACACATGATTGGAGGGTCTAAAATGGGAAGAAGAAAAGCACTCCCGCCGGACTTTGATGGCAACTATACCGAAGATATGTTGTCTGAACGCCAACGTAACATTTTGAAATTCGTCCGTACTTTTATTAATCATAAGGGCTATCCGCCTGCTGTACGCGAAATCGGTGCAGCAGTAGGTTTATCCTCCAGTGCCAGCGTGCATAATCATCTGAAGAAGCTGCAGGAGTATGGCTTCATTCAGCGTGATGCTGCTAAGCCGCGTGCTCTGGAGCTGATGAGCGAAAGCGATGCCTGGAGAAACAAGCTCCTTGTTCCGGTACCGCTGGTTGGTAAGGTTACTGCAGGTGTTCCTATTCTTGCTGTCGAGAACATCGAAGAGACCTATCCTATTCCTCGTGACCTGATTGGCTGCGACGATGATGTTTTCATGCTTTCCGTATGCGGTGACAGCATGATTAACGCAGGTATTCTGGATCATGACTACATTATTGCACGTAAGCAGAATTTTGCTAATAACGGCGATATTGTTGTTGCCCTGATTGACGGCGAGGAAACTACCGTTAAGCGTTACTTCCGCGAGCTGCGCAGTGTGCGCCTACAGCCGGAAAACGATAAGTACGAGCCTATTGTAGGTTCTGACAACATTAAGGTGCTTGGTAAGGTTATTTCTGTATTCCGTATGCTCTAATAACCTGACTGTAAAATGCATGTAAAATGATGTCACTTTAGCATCAAATACAAAAAACAGCTCTTTACAGAGCTGTTTTTTTGTTATATATTATAGTTATGAATGTGTATAAACGATTTTTACAAGGAGATGACGCTTATGTTACATCCATCTACCGATATTATTATGAACGCCCAGCAGTTCTTTGCTGCGGACCAGAGCGAAGCTAATCTGGTGAAGCTGTTGCATGCAGTCAGCGTAATGCTGCAGGAAGGTGCAGAGGTGCTCATTCCTACTGCTGCCGATGCTCCGGAGGGCCAGCTGCTGCTGCAGACGCAGACTACGGACAGCGGCTTGGAATATATGACTGCTTACAGCAGCAAAGAGGCCTACGAGCAGGGCGAGCCTTGCAATGTTATCAGCCGTCCGCTGGTCAATTACTTTGAAGCTATCCTCCAAATGGATGGCATTGCGGGTATTATCTTTAACCCTGCTTCCCCTGCTCCCTTCAATATTCAAAACCGGATGATCAAGGAGCTGCTGGCCGATGCCCAAAAGAACAAGGCGCAGAACGCTATTTCCGTTTGGCGTGGTGACATAACTACGTTGGACTGCGACGCGATTGTCAATGCTGCCAACAGTACGCTTTTAGGTGGCGGTGGCGTTGATGGTGCTATCCACCGCGCTGCAGGACCGCAGCTTTTGGAGGAATGCAAAACCTTAGGCGGCTGCCCGACTGGTGCTGCCAAGATTACCTATGGCTATAATCTGCCTGCAAGCTACATTATTCATACTGTAGGCCCAATTTATAACGGTAAGGTTGAGCAAAGACTGGAGCTGGCCGACTGCTACAAAAATTGCCTGGACCTGGCACGCAAGCATCATCTGCACAGCATTGCTTTCCCGGCGATTTCTACCGGTGCTTATGCTTATCCTGTGGACGAGGCTGCCCGTATCGCTCTTTTGACCTGCACCGAATGGATTAATGCCAACGCCGACTATGGCATGAGCGTTGTGCTTACCTGCTTCAACAGCGGCGTTTATAACGCTTATCAGGAGCTTGTTAAAAAGGCGCAGAACGGCGATTTAGATTAACCTTATAGCACTTTTATGTACGACAAAACCCGTGACTCCCTTCGGACGTCACGGGTTTTTATTAACCTTAGCGTAAATTTACTAGCGTACAGATTTACGCATTGATGATATTGTTGAACAAAGATTTATTGGCTTCAATAGGCTGCTTGCCGCCGACTACGCAGATCAGGCCGTCGCTGAGCATGTCCTCTACTACCTTAGCCAGTGCTTGCAGGTCTGCATTGCTTACCTGCAGGATTTCGTTGCGGATGCGTTGGCGCAGCTCAACGGGAACGTGCTTCAGATATTGCGCGGTTGCCTTGTCAAGACGCATGCTGTTGGTCAGGGGCTTATCCATCGTGCTGATGGTACCGATAACGTACTTGTTCAGCTCGCGTTCGGGGAATTCTTCGTTTCTCAGCCATTCTGCCAGACCTTGGTAAGCCTCCAGAGTTTTCGGCAGCTGCGGGTCGCGGTAGGATGCAAACACGCCTACGCCGTTCAGCTCAAAGCGTGCGGTAACACCGTAAGCGCCGCCCTGAATACGGATTTTGGCCCAGAGATATTCATAGCTCAGAATGGTTTCCAGTACAGCCATCGCGCCCACGTATTTGTGACCGTGCTTAGCAAAATTGCCGCCTGCAGCAACGTATTGTACCTTACCTGCGGTAGCAATAGCCTCGTTAACGGTGCCTACGGGCAGAACCTCAGCCTTCTCCCCTGCTTCTGCCTCAGACAGCTTGCTGATGAAATCAAGGCACTGTTGTCTTACTGTTGCCTGCTCTTTTACGTCACAGCTATAGCTGAGCAGGAAACGGTTCTTCTGGAAGAAGCGTTTGATTAACAGGCGCAACTGCTCCAGTACCTGCAGTGCCAGCTCGTCGAAGTTATCGGTCAGCTTTTTGAGAAACTGGTAATAGCTGAATTCATCCTGCTCGTTGACGCGTGCGCCGGCAGAGCAATAGGAGAACAGTCTGGTGATAGCAACGGTCTGACTGCGGTTGAAGAAATTGTCGTCCCAATCGGTTTTCAGCTCGGACACCAGCTCGCGGAAGCGCTCCAGATCGTCCATCTTGCTTTCCAAAGCAATGGCCTGCAGGATATCCAGCATTTTCGGCAGGTTATCGGTGAGGCATTTGCCTTTGGTGGAGAAGTAAATTTTATAATCATCCGTAGATTCTGCTTCGGTGAAGGCGCGTACAGCGAACGCAATACCACCGGTATACATGATGGCGTTGGTTGCCAGCTCCTGATAGCTGTAGCGCTCGGTGTTGAACTTGCCCATGATATCTGTGAGCAGATAGCACAGAGGCAGCTTTTCGGCTTCCATATCGGTAATATCAAAATAGAAGCTGGTATAAGCGATTTTATTGGTGTTGCGCGGAAGATACAGCAAATGGCTTGCACCCAGCTCTTCCTCCTGCGTTTCAATCTTCTCTACCTCCTGCCTGATGTCGCTGCGCTTCAGTACAGGGATGGTTGCGCGTGCTTCCTCACTGTCGGGAGTAGCCTGCAGACGGTGCAGCTCGGCGCATTCGTCGATATGCTGCTGCAGCTCCTCCTGGCTCATCTGTGCCTTGATAGCGCTCATTTTGGCAGCAGCGGCCTCCTGGTCTGCCTCCTCCTTGCCGGGCTGCGGCAGCAGGGTTACCAGCACCTTATGGGTGTTGTCCAGCAGATAGTTTTCAATAATGCTTTCGTAATAGTTGGTTTTCAGGCCCTCGCGCAGAGCTGCCAGATATTTGTTGTAACAGAGGCCCTCAATCGGATTGCCGTCATACAGCCAGTTATCCATAACGCCGATGCCCAGAATCAGTCCCTTGGGATAGCCGCCGAAATCTGCCTCACGCAGCTTGAATTCCATGGAGTTGATGTTAGCCTCCAGCAGCTTTTTGTCAATGCCGTTGATGGTGATATCCTGCAGTGTTTTATAGATAACGCTGATAAATTTATCACGCAGCTCCTTCTCACTGCCGCTGGCACGGATAGAAAATACCGGTTGATACATACTGGAGGTATAGCTGCCGTTGATAATCTGGCCCACACCTGCATCCATCAGTGCACGGCGCAGTGCGGAGGATTCGCTGTCCAGCAGGGTGCTTTTCAGCAGGCTCAGAGCCATGCTGGTCTGCAGGTCGGTTGCCTTGCCTGTTACGATAGAAAGCTCGTGATATGTTTTGGCAGTGCAGTCCTCCTCTGCCCCAACCGGATAAAAGGCTTCGATATCCGCAGTACGCGGCAAGGGCTGCTGCTCTGCGATAGCGGAATCAACAGTACCGGTTTTCTCAAAGCTGCTCAGATATTCGCTGTCGAGATATTCCAAAGTAGCGTCGATATCCATATCACCGTATAAATAGATATAGCTGTTTTCCGGGCTGTAATAGGTTTTGTGGAACTGCTCGAATTTTTCCTGAGTCAGCTGCGGAATAGCGTCCGGATAGCCGCCGGATTCAAAGCGGTAGCAGTTATCAGGGAACAGCGCCTTCAGCGCTTCGTTTTCCAGATATGCGTCTGGCGAAGAATACACGCCCTTCATCTCGTTATAAACAACGCCGTTGTAGCTCAGCTCGCCGTCGAGGCTGTCCAGATTATAATGCCAGCCCTCCTGACGCAGGGTGTATTTGTTATGATAGAAGGAAGGATAGAACACAGCGTCCAGATAGACGTCCATCAGGTTATGGAAGTCCTTATCGTTGCGGCTGGCAACGGGATACATGGTCTTATCCGGGAAGGTCATAGCGTTCAAAAAGGTGTTCAGAGAACCCTTGACGAGGTCTACGAAGGGCTCCTTTAAGGGATATTTGCGGGAGCCGCAGAGAGAGGAATGCTCCAGAATATGTGCCACACCTGTATCATCTGCAGGCGGAGTTCTGAAGGAAATAGAAAAAACCTTGTTATCGTCATCGTTAGCAAGGTACAAAAGGCGTGCGCCGCTCTTGATATGCTCCATGATATATGCCTGGGAGCTGATTTCGTCTACAAATTGTGCTTGTAAAACCTTAAAGCCGTGGTATACGGCATTTATTGCTAAAGTCATTGTTGCCTCCTAAAAATTTACACTATAGTATTTATTATAGCATATTTGCATATCTATTGTCTGAAATTCTTGTAAAAACAGTTACCTGTTGCTAAAAAAGATTATCTCCTTGCCAAAAGCGCTGTTCTTGCCTATAATAATTAGTAGAATAGTCAGAATCTGGAGGGAGTATTCATGGAAGAAGCACGCTTTACACTGCGCATTCATCCTATTATTATGAATAAGATGAAGCATTTGGCAAAGATAAATGGCCGTTCGGTCAATAAGGAAATCGAACAGATTTTGAAATGGGTTATTGATGATTATGAGCGCCAATACGGCAAAATTGAGCTGACCAAGGCGGAAATGCCTGGCTTCAGCACAGGCGCGACGGTTAAGGAAGCGCCGGAGCAGCCTATGGAAATGCTCTTCGGTTTGGATAATAAAAGCAAAAAATAATATGTAGGCTCCCCTGCCCTACGCTATACAAATAATTAAGGCACTACTGCGCTCACAGTAGTGCCTTTAGTGTTTATGCTTATTTTGCTATTGCGTGCTCCTTCAGCTCCAGCTTTTGCTTTTCTTCTACCTCTTTGATGCGGCAGCTGGCGAAAATAGAACCGGAAACGTTATGCCATACGCTGAAGATAGCGCCCGGAAGCGTGGCCAGCGGATTAGCGGCGAAGTTTGCGGTCGCCAGAGCAAGTGCCAGACCGCTGTTTTGCATTGCAACTTCGATAGCAATAGAAGTTTCCTTAGCGTAGGATACCTTCATCAGACGCGCCATGCCCAGGCCCAGTGCCATACCGATGCCGTTGTGCAGGACAACTGCCAGCATTACGATCAGACCGCAGCTCATCAGCTTAGCAGCATTGACAGCAACGATACCATCGATAATGGTTACAATCGCTATAACGGAAACCAACGGCAGAATACCGCCCAGCTTGACGATGCTTTCGTGGAAAAGGCTGTTTAAGATGATACCTGCAAGCACAGGCAGTAGCACAATCTTCACTACGGAGAGTACCATAGCCATAAAGCTTACCTCAACCCAGAAACCTGCTAGCATGTACACCAGCACAGGTGTTACTAGCGGTGCAATCAGAGTCGAAGTGATGGTCATGCCAACGGATAAGGGAACGTCACCCTTAGCGATGTAGGCAATAACGTTGCTGGCAGTACCGCCGGGGCAGCAGCCTACGAGGATAACGCCCAGAGCGATATCAGTATCAAGATTCATCACTACAGCCAGAAAATAGGCTGCCAGGGGCATGATGGTGTATTGCAGGATACAGCCGGAAATAACCTCCTTAGGTCGGGAAAAGACGATTTGGAAGTCCTCGCGCTTGATGGTCAGACCCATTCCGAACATTGCCGTGCCCAGGAAGAGAGCGGTATACTGCGGAATCCACATGAATTCCTGCGGATGGGTAAAGGCAATCGCAGAGGTGATTAAAATCACGACGGCGATGTACTTGGATAACAATCCGCTTACCTTGCCAATGATGTTTAAAACGCTGTTTTGCTCGTTCATATTAAATTGCCTCCTTACATGTATGCTGCCCTGGGGCAGTCACGCTGTTAATTGCCTCGAGCAGAAGCAATTACATGGGTATTGTACCACAAAAAGGAGGAAAAATCCATGCCCGGCTTAAAGTATCAGCAGGCCTCCAGCAGGTGCGACACCTTCACCTGCAGCTTATCGGCGATGCGGAACACCAGGTCCATACTCGGGCGCGCGCTTCCGTGCTCGATTTTGCTCAAATACTGCGGAGTAATGCCTATCTGCTCTGCGAGCATCCCCTGCCCCAGCTCCTGCATGATTCTGTAATAACGTATTTTTCTGCCCATTTCTACATACTTTTCGCAATACATATATCATCCACTCCTCTACTTCTTACTGATTATAGCTTACAGTATTTCCGGCATTTCTTCATGTAAAAAAAGGTGCGAAGACAGCCTTGATACTGCTTGCCAAAGTAAATACAGGCGCATTCCTGAAAAACGTGCCGGCAATCAGTGTTACTTTTGCGTTATGCCTTAGCATAATCTTATTATAAAAAATAGGATAGCCAGAGATTGGCTATCCTAAAAAATTTTTTGAGAAATTTTTAGATATTTTTTGCGAAAATGAATTTTGCACTTAGTTTACCGGTATCTCCTGTCTGGAAATAACCTCAATCAGCTCGCCTTGGCTTTTAAGCCAGATATCAATGCCCTTGCCGAAAACCTCCGCTTCGATAAGCGTACCGTTTTCGCCCTCCTCTACTACCTTGGCAGTAGGCAGGCGGTCAAGGATGTACTCGTAGCTGCCACCCTTAAACAGGAAGCGCAGGCGCTGCAGATGGCCGCCGTACATAAACTGGATGCGCTTGCGGAACTCGCCCTCTTCAAAGCGTTTGGAATACGGAACGGCAAAATGCGTTTCGGTGACGCTAAAGCTGTTGATTCTGTCAATGCGGTAGATAGTCGGGAAGGGATCGTTTTCTATCTTGAATTTGAGCTCCTCCTTTTCCTTGGGCACAATGAAGCCTGCCAGATAAAAGTAGAATTCGGAGAACATGATGCCTACGGGCTGTAGTCTGCGCTGCACCAGCACGCCGTCGGTACGGCGGTAGTTGATGATTATTTCCAGATGCTCATGCACAGCGCCGCTAAGCTCCCACATTTTCTTCAGGAACTTGTCCTTGTGCTGCGGTTCTACATAAAGCAGCTTTTCGTTGCCTATAAGCTCGCTCACACGCTGCTGCTCCGTTTTAGGGATACAGCAGTCAATCAGCTTATCGATAATCGGGTAAAGCTCATTTTTGGTGAAGGCCCTGCTTTCCAGCAGTATTTTGAGCGTGGCGAAAACCTCCTCGTTGGACAGCAGATTGCGTGAGGGCGGTACAAGCTGGTAAGCGCCGAGCTTCTGATTGTAGACCAAATCCTGCACCAGGCCTGATGCTTCATTCTGCTCATGTAAAAAGGACCGCAGGTCTTCTATGTCGCGCTGAATAGAGCGTAAGGAGCAGCCGAAGCGTTGGGCCTCCTCCTTCTTGTAGAGCATTTTGCCGTCTACCAGACGCGAATACATATAGAGCAAACGATCCTTTGCGATGCGTAAATCTGTCATTATTAGTTCCTCCCTGCCATGAAATTTGCAAAGCGGCTGATGTAAGAAAATCTCTTTAAGCTTATTATAGCACAATCATTCTCTTAAGCAAACGTTTTGCCACCAGCTATAAGCAAATTTTACCATAGCGGGAGGACACATATTGTCTTTCTCTAAAAATATTTTTGGCTTTTTTATTTATTTTAGAGATAACAGGCTAAAAATTACGCCTGTTCAGTTTTAAGCGTGGGCAGAAAGCCGTCCAGTGCTTCCAAAGCGCGTGCTGCAATCTGAGCGTTCTTTTCTCTCTTCTTGCGGATGCGTACAGTGAGCGGCGGAATGAGACCGAAGTTGATGTTCATCGGCTGGAAGTTTTCAATCGCCGGATTGCTGATGTAGTTGGCCAGTGCTCCGTGTGCGGTTACGTCGGGGAATTCTACCTCCGGCAGCTCCAATACCGCTCTTGCAGCAGCTAAACCGGCCATCAGTCCGGAGGCTGCCGACTCGACGTAGCCTTCTACGCCTGTCATCTGTCCGGCAAAGTAGAAGCGCTTGTTGCTGCGCAGGTTGAAGTGCTTATCCAGCAGCTGCGGCGAATTCAGGTAGGTGTTTTTGTGCATAACGCCGAAACGGACGAACTCTGCGTTCTCCAGACCGGGAATCATGCCGAAAACACGTCTTTGCTCCGGCCATTTGAGATGTGTCTGGAAGCCTACAAGGTTGTAGAGAGAGGCTGCAGCGTTATCCTGACGCAGCTGAACTACTGCATACGCTTCCTTGCCGTTACGCGGGTCAATAAGGCCTACGGGCTTCAGCGGGCCGAAGCGCATGGTGTCCTCGCCTCTGGCAGCCATTTCTTCGATAGGCATGCAGGCTTCAAATACGTCATGCTCAAAATCCTTAACGGGAGCGCTTTCCGCATTGCAGAGAGCTTCCCAGAAGGCAATGTATTCTTCCTTAGTATAGAAGGGGCAGTTCAGATAGTCGGCGCCGCCCTTGTCGTAGCGGGACGCACGATAAACCTTGTCATAGTCAAGGGAATCGGCGGTAACAATAGGCGCTGCGGCATCAAAGAAGTGCAGATACTCAGACTTCAAGAGCTTTTTTATGTCGGCAAAAAGCGCATCGCTAGTCAGCGGGCCACTGGCTATGATGACAGTGCCTTCAAGGCTTTCCAGGTCGGTCACCTCTTCGTGGATAACGGTAACAAGCGGATTGGCCTTTACTGCTTCGGTTACGGCAGCGGCAAAGCCGTCGCGGTCAACAGCCAGAGCGCCGCCGGCAGGCACCTGATGCTCGTCAGCCTTTTTCATGATGAGGGAGCCTAAACGGCGCATTTCTTCCTTCAGCAGGCCGACAGCGTTTTCAATATTGCCTGCGCGCAGGGAGTTGCTGCAGACAAGCTCGGCAAAATATGCGGTTTTATGTGCTTCGTCACTTTTTACGGGACGCATTTCGTGCAGGATTACAGGGATACCGTGGCGCGTGAGCTGGGTAACGGCTTCGCAGCCTGCCAGGCCCGCACCGATTACGTGTACAGGAGAGATAGTCATTTATTCGTTGCTGCCTTTCTTAGTTGTAGTAGTTTTTTTTGTTGCGGTTGTTTTCTTTGCAGTAGTCTTTTTTGCTGCAGTGGTTTTCTTCGCAGCAGTTTTGGTAGCAGTAGTTTTCTTAGCGGTAGTCTTTTTAGCCGCCGTAGTTTTCTTGGTTGCGGTTGTTTTAGCTTCCGTAGTCTTTGCTGCAGCGGTTTTGGAAGCATATACCGGTCTTGCCTTGGAGCATTCCGGGTTGCTGCAGAATTTGCGCTTGCTGCCGTTGCGTTCCACGTGCTCTACCATCATATGCTTGCATTCCGGGCATTCCTCGTTGAGCGGTTTATCCCAGGTGGTGTAATCGCAGTCGGGATATCTTTCGCAGCCATAGAAGACCTTGCCGGTTTTGCTCTTGCGTTCGAGGATATCGGCGCCGCACTTAGGACATTTTACACCAATCGGGTGCAGAATGGGTTTGGTATTGCGGCATTTGGGGAAGTTGGGGCAAGCCAGGAACTTGCCGAAGCGTCCTTCGCGGATAACCATCATAGTGCCGTCGTTGCACTTGTCGCAGGGAACGTCGGATACCTCGAGCGGGATTTCGACGATAGGAATTGCCACGCCTGCGTGGTCCAGATCCTTTTTAAAGGGACCATAGAATTCGCTGAGAACTTCGTCCTTGGTGTGCTTCTTCTCAGCAACCTCATCCAGCTTTTCCTCCATCTGGGCAGTGAAGCCGATGTTGATGAGTCCCTTGAAATATTCGGTGAGCATATCCACGGTCATAATGCCAAGCTCGGTAACGAGCAGCTTTTTGGCCTCTTTGACAACGTAACCGCGGGTAAGCAGTGTAACGATGGTAGGTGCAAAGGTGCTGGGGCGACCGATGCCCTTCTCCTCCAGCTCCTTGATAAGCGTTGCTTCGGTGAAGTGTGCAGGCGGCTCGGTGAAGTGCTGCTCTGCCGGCATGAGCTTGTAAAGCAGCAGCTTGCTGCCGGGTTCGACGTAAGGAACCTTGGAGTCCTTTTCTTTATCGTCATATTTGCTGTGCAGCTGCAAGAAGCCCGGGAATTTCAGCACGGAGCCTGTTGCGCGCAGCTGGTAGTCGGCAGCATCAATCGTCAGGGTGGTAACGTCATAAACAGCGTCCGTCATCTGACTGGCAACAACGCGGTTCCAGATGAGAGTATACAGCTTCAGCTGGTCGTTGGTGAGGTGCTCCTGCATCTCGGACGGGGTACGCATGACGCTGGTCGGACGAATCGCCTCATGCGCGTCCTGAGCGTTCTTTTTGGTGCTGTAATGGTTTTCCTTCGCCGGGCAGAATTCGCTGCCGAAGTTTTGCTTGATATAGTCGCGGATTTCGTCAACGGCTACGTCCGCCAAACGCACGGAGTCGGTTCTCATGTAGGTAATAAGGCCGACGGAGGTTTTGCCCAGGGATACGCCTTCATAAAGCTGCTGTGCAAGCATCATGGTCTTTTTGGCGCTGAAGTTGAGCTTTTTGTTGGCCTCCTGCTGCATGGCAGAGGTAGTAAACGGCGGTACGGGGTGTCGCTTGCGTTCTTTTTTTACTGCGTCGCTTACCATATAATCAGCTTCGGAGAGTGCTTCCTCCGCTGCTCTTGCCTCCTGCTCATTGTGCAGCTCCAGCTTTTTGCCTTTGTATTTTACTGCTTCCGCTTCAAAGAGCTGTCCCTTGCTGCCTTCACGCAGCTTGGCGCTTAACGTCCAGTATTCTACCGGCACGAAATCTTCGATTTCACGGTCGCGGTCAGCAACGATTTTGGTAGCAACGGATTGTACGCGTCCTGCGCTCAGGCCCTTGCGGATTTTGCGCCACAGCAGCGGGCTCAGCTGATAGCCTACGATGCGGTCTAAAATGCGGCGTGCCTGCTGTGCATCAACCATATCCATGTCAATGCAGCGCGGATGCTTGATAGCGTCCTTGACAGCAGCAGCGGTAATTTCATGAAATTCGATACGGCAGGCAGATGTCGGGTCAATTCCCAGGATAAATGCCAGATGCCAGCTGATTGCTTCACCCTCGCGGTCAGGGTCAGTTGCCAGTAAAACTTTGTCGGCTTTTTTGGCTTCAGCCTTCAGGGATTTGATCAAATCGCCCTTGCCGCGGATGTTGATATATTTCGGCTCAAATTCGTTTGCATGCTCCTCGTCCGGCAGAAAGGTTACACCCAGGGTGCTTTTCGGCAGGTCGCGCAGATGGCCCATAGAAGCCTTTACAGTATAGTTTTTGCCTAAAAATTTTTCGATAGTCTTGGATTTCGTAGGTGATTCCACGATAACCAGAGTCTTTGCCATTTATGTTCCTCCTACTTTCGGTAGTAACGCTGCGCCTGGTCTGTAGCCACCAGTCCGGCGGCCTGCAGGTCAAGCAGCTCCATGCTCACGGCAGCAAAAGCGGCTCCGCTCTGCTCCGTCAGCTTTTCTAAAGAAAGCGCTCCTGCCTGCAAAAGCGCAAGCAGCTTCGCTCCTAATTCTGTTGTGACAGGTGCGGGCGCAGGCTTTGGTTCCTGTGGCGCACAGTCAAATATACTCGGCTGGGTTAAGCGGCGGTTCATAGCCTGCTGCCAGCTTCTTTTATCGTCTAAAATATCCTGTGGCATATCAACCAGCTTGGCACCGGTACGGATAAGCTCGTGACAGCCTATGCTGCTGCCATCGAAAATATTCCCCGGTACGCAATACACCTCACGTCCCTCATCGGCAGCGATATTCGCTGTAATTACAGCGCCGCTGCGCTTGCCTGCCTCTGCAACCAGTACGGCCTGCGACAGACCGACGATAATACGGTTGCGCGCAGGAAAGTTGGCCGCTGCTGGCGGAACTCCCGGCGGATATTCCGTTACCAGTGCTCCCTGCTCGGCAATGCGAGCGAACAGCTTGGCGTTTTCGGGCGGATAGACAATATCCAGACCGCAGCCCAGAACTGCCACCGTCACACCTCCGGCCTGCAGGCAGGCCTCATGCGCCGCCGTATCAATGCCCTTGGCACCGCCGCTGATGATTGGTATGCCATCGCGCGTCATAGCCTGCGCAAAGCAGGCAGCAGCACGCACACCGTATTCCGTGCAGCGCCGTGAGCCGACAATAGCCAAAGCATAATTTGCCTGCGGCAGCTCGCCCTTGACGTACAAAACTAAGGGCTTGTCGCTCAAGTTCTGCAGGCTCTGCGGATAGGCAGTGTCGGTATAGGCCAGTATCTGCACGCCGTTATGACGGCAGAAGCAATCCAGCCTTTGCGGCAGACGCGCATCACGGTTGCTGATAAAGTTTTGCACTGCTCGCGGCGTACAAAGCCCTGTTGCCGTGAGCGTGGCAGCGCTCGCTTCAAAAACAGCGCGGGCACTGCCCAAAGCGTTAATCAGATCAGGTATTCTGCTGCGTCCCAGACCGGGGACAACAGCGCAGACAGCGGCAAGGTATAAGGTATCCATAAGGTCACACTCCTCCTGTAATAAATACATGATTATGCAGTCAGAGCGGAACTTCATGCCACAGCCTTCATAATATGCGATTTTCTTACATTATAATGATGAAATTCGTATTGGTCAAGTAAATTAATTATACAATAGAAGAAATTATCAGCAAATTGTCCGTAAAATGTCGCACAAAATCTTCTGCAAGGTGCGCCGGAATCGCCTTGCAGACAGCAAAAAGGACTCCCTCATACGAAGGAGTCCGAAAATTATTTTTGCATTCTTTGCATAACGTAATCGACAATCTGCTGTGCTGCCAAAGGATGGGCATGCTCACTGCAGGCTGCTGCCTCACGCGGGCTTACCGTGCTGTTTTTGATGTGCTGCACCAGCTCGTCGGTAGAACGTGCTACCAGAGCGCCGCAATACTGCTGCAGGAAGGCGGCGTTGCCCTCCTCCTGCCCCGGCAGCGGCTTGTAGATTAAAAGGTCCAGTCCGCTCGCCAACACCTCGGCAGAGGTCAGACCGCCGGCTTTGGTGATAATCATATCAGCGCCTGCCATAAGCTGCGGTACGTCCTCACGGAAGCCGTAAATTTCGGTCATAGCGCCGTATTTGGCTTGCAGCTTTGCGGCCAACGTCTCATTGTGACCGGTTACAGCAACAACGCGCAGGTTTTTCAGAGAGGCGCGCTGCAGTGCCGCAATAATCTCTGCCATCGGCAAAAGACCCTCGCCCCCGCCCATCAAAAGGCAGACGCGTTCGTTTTCGTTCCAGCCGAAGAATTCGCGGCATTTCTGCTTGTCGTGCTTAATCATAAACTGCTGGCGCACGGGAATGCCCGTAGGCTGAATGTCGGCAGTAGTAGTGAGCTTGTCACGCAGCAGCTCGTCGGCGATAAAGTAGGTATCCACGCCGTCGCAAACCCACCAGCGGTGAATCGTAAAGTCGGTCACTACAGCGCCGAGCCAAAGCTTGGGATGCTGCTTTTTGTAATAGCCGATGATGCCTGCGGGTGTAGCGTGCGTGGCGATTACGGCATCGGGCTGTACGCTGCGCAGATAGTTGCCACCTAAGCGTGCCAAGAAGCGGTTTAAAAGCTCACGCAGCCATAAGGAGCCGCCCTGCTTATTGCCCCAGCTGTAGGCTAGTTTATAAAGCCAGGGGCAGCATTTTAAAATCCACAGGTAGGTGCCGAGAAAGGCCTTGCCCAGAAACTGCGGGAAGAAGTCGAAGATGTTGCCGTGGATGACCTCAACCTCCGGACGGTCGGTGAAGGCCTGCTCCAATGCTTCGGCTGCCAGCCTGTGTCCGGAGCCTATGGGTGCCGAAAGCAGGAGCACAGTATATTTTTTTCGTGTTTCGTGCATATGTATCACCATCTATATTGTATCGGAAATATAGCTAATCGGAATTTTTTTGCGAAAAAGGCTTGCTATCATAGCCTTTATATTGTATCATATTTTTAACTACAATCAATAGTTAATGTTCTCGCAAAGAGTAAAATTCGTGAGAAATTTTTGGGAGGCTCATCAAATGACTACAAGAAGACCTGTTGAAAGCTTTAGCTTTCCTGTAGAAAAAATTAAAGAAGGTTACTATACTGACGCATATTTTATGCGTTCCGAAGAAATCTTAAACGGTGATAATTATCATCCGCGCGTGCTGATGCAGGTGTTCGCCCGTGACCATGTTGTTGTTTGCGGTACCGACGAGGTCATTGCTCTGATCCGTCAATGCGCTTTCCATCCGGAAACTATCGAAATTCATTCCCTGCGTGACGGCGAAGAGGTTGACGAATGGGAAACCGTTATGACTATCGAAGGCGATTATGCCGACTTTGCGCATCTGGAAACCATCTATCTGGGTATTCTGGCACGCCAGAGCCGCATTGCTACCAATGTTCGCCGCGTAGTAAAGGCTGCCAACGGCAAGCCGGTGCTTTTCTTCCCTGCACGCTATGATATTTACCAGACTCAGGAATCCGACGGCTATGCAGCTTTGGTTGGCGGCATCCACGGCTTTTCTACCGATGCCAATGCTCTGGCAGCAGGCGGCAAGGGCCTGGGCACTATCCCCCATGCATTGATTGCTTCCTATAAGGGTGACACTGTTGCTGCTACCGAAGCATTCGATAAATATGTTGACCCGTCTATCGCTCGTATCGCTCTGGTTGACTTTGACAACGACTGCGTAAATACTTCTCTGGCTGTTGCCCGCAAGCTGGGCAACAAGCTTGCAGGTGTGCGTCTGGATACCTCCGGCAGCATGGTAGACAAGAGCCTGTGGACTCAGATCGGTACCTTTAAGCCGACCGGTGTTTGCAAGGAGCTTGTTTGCAATGTTCGCCGTGCGCTGGATGCCGAAGGCTTCAACCACGTTAAGATTATCGCTTCCGGCGGCTTTGACGCTGAGCGCGTAGCAGCCTTTGAGGAAATGGGCGTACCGGTTGATACCTATGCAGTAGGTTCTTCCTTCTTCGACGGCAACATCAACTATACTGCGGATATCGTTAAGGTTGACGGCAAGGACTGCGCTAAGGCCGGCCGCAAATACAATCCTAACCCCAAAATGGAGCTTGTGAAATAATTTGCAACAATGAGGTTGCAGTGCGAAAGTGCTGCAGCCTTTTTTGCTACATGAAGCTAAGCAGACACCGTAATTAAACTAAAAGTTTAGTTAAAAGTATAGTTAGAAGTACAACGTAAAAGCAGGAGAATATAGTGTCGCGCAGGGAATAAAAATTACAGCGAATGAGTGTCTGGAACCACAGAAGGGGCGCATTGTCTGAGCGCTATGCCTAATTTTTGTAGTAGTATTTGTTAGCTTAGCGCGAGTTTTGCGCCGCTTCGTCTTGGTTCCACACGAAATGAGTGGCCGTAATTTTTACTGACCGCAGGGACACTTATTCTCCGAAATACAAGCAACTCTATGATATCTAAATTTTGTATATATGCAAAGGAGAATTCACCATGTCATTGAATACAACTCCCGCTGCCGAGCGTGTGCACATAGGCATTTTCGGTAAGCGTAACGCCGGCAAGTCCAGCCTGATCAACGCCATCACCAGTCAGGAGCTTGCCATTGTCAGCGAACAAAAGGGCACCACTACCGACCCCGTATATAAGGCTATGGAGCTTTTGCCCCTCGGCCCCGTAATGATTATCGACACCCCTGGCCTTGACGATGAAGGTGAGCTGGGCGCGCAGCGCATCGCCAAGGCACAGCAGGTGCTTGGTAAGTGCGACATCGCATTGCTCGTAGTCGACGCCAGCGTAGGCATCAGTGAGGCGGATAAAGCACTGTGGCAGCAGCTGCAGGCGAAAAAGCTCCCATCCATCCTCGTATTGAATAAGGTAGAGCTTTTGGACGAAATGCGCCAGGCACTGCTCACCATGGAGGCCATGAAGCTTACCAAGCAATGCTTCCTTGTCAGCGCCGTCACCAACCGTAACATCAACGAGCTGAAGGAGGCTATCGCCGCTTTGCGCCCGCGTGAGGTAGAACGCCAGCTGCTTGGCGATTTAATCAAGCCCTGTGACATCGTAGTGCTCGTAACGCCGATTGACAGCGCCGCCCCCAAGGGCAGGCTCATTCTGCCGCAGCAGCAGGTACTGCGCAACGTGCTCGACAACAAAGGCATCGCCGTAACCGTACAGGAAAGCGAACTGGCGGAAGCACTGGCACGCCTTGCCTTCCAGCCCAAGCTCGTAGTAACCGACAGTCAGGCCTTCGGCGCAGTCAGCAAAATTGTGCCGCCCACCGTTCCGCTCACCTCCTTCTCCATCCTCATGGCGCGCTACAAGGGCACGCTCAGTTCTGCCGTAGAGGCAGTGCGTGTGCTCGATACAGTGCAGGATGGCGATAAGATACTCATCAGCGAGGGCTGCACACACCACCGCCAATGTCAGGACATCGGCACAGTAAAGCTTCCCTGCTGGATTCGCAGCTTCACCAAAGCGGAGCCTGAATTCTGCTTCAGCAGCGGCACGGAATTCCCCGAGGACCTGTCGCAATATAAGCTCGTAGTGCATTGCGGCGGCTGCATGCTCAATGAGCGCGAAATGCAAAGCCGCAGCGAGCGTGCAGCGGCGCAGAACGTGCCCATGACAAACTACGGCATTGCCATTGCCTATATGCACGGCATTTTAAAGCGCAGCGTCACTCCCCTGCCGGATATCGCCAAGTTGTTGGAGTAAAATTCGTAAACATATAAGCAGGAGAAAGCGAGGGGCTTCACCATGCATTATTTTTTCTATAATTATCTGATTTTCATTAACTGCGTCGCTTTTGCCGTTTATGGTGCAGATAAAGCCTTCTCCAGGCTGCACCGCTGGCGTGTGCCGGAAATAGTGCTGCTGGTTTTGGCAGCGCTCGGCGGCAGCGCAGGCGCATTTATCGCTATGCAGCTTTTCTGTCATAAGACTATGCATTTTAAGTTCATGTTTGGTGTACCCTTCATCTTTTTCCTACAGGTGGCACTCGTCAGCTATTTTTTCTATAAGGGCTGAGCGCTCTCTAAAAACCGTACAAACCCTTGCTGCATGCGGCTTTGGGGCTGTACGGTTTTATTTGTTGTGTACGGTATTATTTTTTAATCTGTCGCACAGGGGCAGTAATTCCTCCAGACGTGCGACGATGCGTTTTTGCTCTGCAAGCGCATAGTTTCTGTTCCGACTCTAGACATTTTTACTCTATATGTTACTGAATTGATTGTAAAGTCTACATCAGATTCAAGTCGATACTTATTTTAGCTCCCAGCCATCAATAAGACTTTGCAAAATATTTTTTTGCCTTTGCTCAACAATTGCTGGCGTCCATTCAACTTCATTCAACACCTGTGTTGTAAGTGGATATGTTGTTGTACCACTTTTTCCTTTGAAATACACATCTTTCTTTTTCTCAAAGTCAAAATTCTGGGCGGCAGAATTCTTTTGTTTTGTCAAAGGAACTAGATTAGCAATTCGATTTAGCCACAGTGCCCGTTCTGTTTCATCGGGCCACCATTGCGCCCATTTAGTACCATCGGAAACAGTCTGTGGTAAAACATGCTCAATGGTTAATTTTGATGGATTCCAATCAAATTTATTAACACCATCACTCACAAATGAGTTCAAACGTAAGATTACATAATTTCTTCGAACCGCAGTCAATTTATAAATTTCCCCATTAAGCGTCTCACTAAATTCATTTTTCTCCTTTGCAGTGAGTTCTATACTTTTTAAAGGTGTTTGTAAACTGTGGTGTGGATTAGACTCCATTTCTTCAAGGAGAAGACGGTATCTATCCATGCGCTTATTAACATCCTTTGCCGTTATATGTAAATAGGCAGCAAGGCACTCTAGTTTTTTTACAAACCACAAAACATATTGACTGTCATTTGAATGGTCAGCTACAAATTTCATAGCCGATGGCATCCAGTCAGAATTGTCTATTTTATTTAGCCAAAATAGATATTCGTTTATTTCTTCTGCATTATTGGCTGCAACATAATTTTTGTTTACTAATGTTGAATAGGTTTCTGCATAGGGTGTCAACACATCATCAATCAACTCTTGAGGGGTAAACTTTGGCAGAACATATTCCCTAAACTCCTCCAGCAATGTTTTTTTCGCTTTTACTTTAGCAAATATCGTTCTTGTATGAGCGAATACATCGTTAAATCCAGAACGGGATGTTTGTATCTCCAGATCTTCCCACAAATCTGTATACGACTGTTGATTTCTTTCAGGAATTTTTCCTATAACATCGGATTTTATAATATCAATGGGCATCAAGTTCAATCCACGGCTGTTCATTACAGAAAAAACACGAAAAGCAGATCTCTGACTTGGCGTATAAACTACAACAAGATAGCATCTCATCACTAAGAAAGCACAGAATTCTACAATCTCATCTACCGTTTTAAATTTTTCATTAATCCTAGTCCGTAGCAATTTACAGTTTTCTAGTATATGCTTTTGAGACTCATTAACCAGTTGCGTTGAATCTAGTGAAATCAGTTCTTCCAATTTCACCCCCTGAATATATTTACCAAAGAAATCTTGATCTTTTTGTCTTAAATGAAGCCTTGCTTGAGGCGCAAGTCCTTCTAATCGATTTCCAGGTTCTCTTAAATATTTAATGCAAGTAGCCTTGTCCTCATCTGGCAATTTTTCTGCAACCACCGAAAGCAATATAGTAAGCGTTGTTAAACGTTGTTGACCGTCAATAATATCTGCATGTGGTTTATCATCTTCCTTAATCAAAACGATGCTGCCTAGAAAATAATTATCATTTTCCTCAGACTTGTAAAAATCATATAAATCATCAAATAAAGTGCCAGTCTCTTCCTCTGTCCAAGCATAAGGTCTTTGATATGAAGGAACATAATAATCGAAATCTTTACTAAAGATTTTACTCAATGGATATTCTTTACCTGTAATTTTACTTCCCATGGAAAACACCTCGAATCATATCACTTTAATTTATTATTATACCAAGGAACGCAAAAATGTCATGGTTTTTTTGTGCGTCCCCTAAAAGTGGAGCTTTTAGACCTTCTCCAGTAAATCCTCGATATTACAATAAAGCTGTTTGGCTATTCTGGCAAGCGTTTCTGCCTGCGCGCGATTAATATTCTTCTGTCGCTGCTCATACTGCTGAACAGTGCGCAGCGGAACCTCTGCCAGCTCCGCCAGCTCCCTTTGCGTCAGCTCTGCCCTCTGGCGCAACAGCTTCAGGTTTGTATCCTTCTTTGCCTCTTTATAAAGCTCTGTCATCTTCTCCGTAAACTGGCGGATATCCATCTCGTGATAGGGATTGTACAGGCTCTGTACAGTTTTGATAGGTACATAACGGTTAATCTCCGCAAAGCTCAGCGCCGTTTGCCACTGGTAGTAGGCTAATGCCCAGCCTGTCCAGTATTCCTCACTGCGTTCGACCGGATAATCAGGCTTAATGCGCTCCTGCGCCAGTCCCACGTTCTCTAAAACCGTATAGGCAAGCTCCACACCCGACATGCCGGCGAGGATAGTGAAATCCCCCTGCTCGAAGCGTCTGGCGATACCGGAAGCGAGAAAAAGCTCAAAGAATTCGCTGATGTCATAATGCAAATCGTAGACAGCGAAATCCAGCATACGGGCAAGAGCTGTGCGCGCTTTATCAAGATATAGCTTATCGTAGGCGTGCATCATCGCTTTTCATCTCCTCGTCCATAATCTGTGTAATATAGATATCACCGCGTTGGCGCTTGTTACGTTCCGTGCTGAAATACTCACGGCGGGCGCTCTTGTCACGCTTATTCTTCTTGTCAAACCATTCAGTGTGCTCTGCCAGCTCATAGCCTGTAAACTTAATCATGGAGAAGGCTTTACGGCTCTTCAGCACGAATTGCTGCCCCAGCTTGCCCAGATGCATAGCATTGTTCAACTGGCGGTAGGAAATTGTGCCGTTGATAAAATCCTGTGCAAAGGAAAAATAGCTGTCATCTGCGCGATAACCGATTATAGCATCATAGGCAGAGTAATCGACCTTGAAGTTTTCCAGAAGATAAGCCTTTGCTTCATACGCAAGGCCTGAGGGCGTGTCGAATTCCCTGTTCTGCAGCAAAATCGTCAGCCAGTGCAGGATGCAGAACTGCTCTGTGTTCAGGTCCAGAAGCTTCAAATCGCTGCAGTCCAGCTCATAGCAGTTGGCGTAGCCGTTCTGGTTGGACGTTGCTGCCCATTCCTTCGCCATATTGATATCTTCGGTGCAGTAAAATCCGAGGCCGTAATCGTTATATTTTTTACCGTAGCCATAGACAGGCTTTTGGATAATGTCCTTGGAACCGTGATATAGCTTGCGCAGCATAAGGCTCACCTCTTTCTTCTTTTATGTATATTATACTCCTGCGGGAGTGGTTTTGGCAAATACTCTGAGTATATGCAATCATTCTTCTGCATCACAAAACGCTTCTCATTTCTGCGTATTAAAGGTGTTTTTTGCTATTCGTGTAGTTTAGTGTAAAAAATGCACTTTTACAAATTTTATAGGGATACTAAATTTATTTATTAGATAAGATTCGCAAATCAGTCTATAATCTGATATACTAAATATACAGAACAAGCGTCTGAAATAAAAATAGAAAAAATTTAAGAGGTGAACTTGGTGGCTGCTGCTAAAAAAATGCTTGAGGAAGTCGAAGAAAATATACAAGGGTTAGCTGATGAGGCATTTAAGAGTTTGGATGGCGATTATTTAACATATAATAGCTATGTTACTGGAAAAGAACGTTTCATGAACATGCTCAGAATAAGTGTGCTCAGTATTTTGCAATATTATGGTGTGGGAGCTACTGCAATGGAATTACGTTTGCCGGAATCTATCAGTAGAGAATTGATTGAGGGCGGTAATGATATTGCGTTGGCATATCTTAGAGCTAGTAATTATGAGTTCATAACAAAAGATCCTTTTTCTACTGATGATTCTTATGATTATTCTAAAACTGCAGCAGAACAGGTTTTCTATGGAAATGTTTATATGGAACACGTCGCATCAAGATGGAAAGAACCATATGATTTTAATGATAGGTTAAAGTTTTACTTTAGTTGGATTGAGTACGCAATAGACGATTATGTTCAGTGTGGGCGTTTTAGAATGTGCGGTTATGCGTTGGAACATGAAATAGAAGAACTACAGAAAGAGCTTGCAAGCGAGGTTTCAAGAGATCGATTGGCAAAATTAGTTAAAGTTGCGATAGAGAAACTAAAGGAATATCCGAATGGAACTTGTCCTGAAGATTATGAACTAGCCGATTTTTGGGAGGAAATCTGTTTTCAAGTGCAAACTGAATTTAGCATAGACTGGAATATGTATATAGACTTAATACATATAACAACTGATGGAATTATCGATTCTTTAAACCGAGAGCAAATATTAGAAATATGGCTTTATGGAAGATATAAAGCAGATTTTGATGAAACAGATTTCGCAGAATGTTACGACGAAGATAATTATATAGCTATAAAAGAAACAGTACATGATGCATTGTTCAAAGTTGTTATGGAGGAAGCTGGGATATATGAATCTGATTCGTTGAGCAGAGCGTTGGAAATGTACTGAAATAAACAACGTTTTATTACTGAAGTTGTTTGTTAAACTTTTTTTTATTTAATTTTGCAATCTACTCACGAATATTTTGGAGAAATTAACACTTTTCGACACATAACAAAAACCGTACACGCGCAAAGCCTTGCCCTGCCTGCGTTTGTACGGTTTTGTTGTCTTAAAGTTGATGCTCTGAAACATCATCATTACTTTTATCAGAAAATACTAATTCTGCCAGGAACTTAGATGCTTCAATATTTTCTGCAATCAATCGCGTGGATAGGTCCATAATATTTTCATAAGCAGCATGTTCTTACAGTTCCGCAACCTTCGGCGGATACTTTTCTTCAAAAATGCGCAATACACCAAGCAATCTTTCGTCCAGATAGCTCATGCCCTGCTCCCGTAGTTTTTGTGGTATGCCGTAGTAGCATTCTGCTACCGCACCGGTGATTGCTGCCAGTGTGTCGCTGTCACCGCCGATAGAAATAGCATTACGGATAGCATCTTCATAGCTTGTCGACTCAAAGAAGGCCATCAATGCCTGCGGTACGGTATTCTGGCAGGTTTCGTTGAACATATAGGAATCGCGGATACCGTCGAGCGTGAAGTCCATAGAATAATAGTTGGCATTAATATAATCCCTGATAGCTTGCATAGTTGCGCCCTGCTTGGCCATAAATGCTGCCACAGCAGTTGCCTCCGCTCCCTTGATGCCTTCCGGATGGTTGTGCGTCACGTCCGTCACCATCAGCGAAAGCTGTTTGACCTGTTCCATGTTATTCGCAGCATAGACAACACCGCTCACGCGCATTGCCGAACCATTGCCATAGCTGTTATAAGGCTGTAGGTCGCCAAAATAAAGCCAGCAGGAAAAGGTTCTGCCATAACCGGCATCAGGATATGCCTCACCAAAAGCACGCATTTTTGCTACAGCCTGCTCGCGCAAATCGCTGAAATCAGGCTTGCTCTCCAAAAGCGCCTCACATAACGCTAAAGACATTACGCTAAAGACATTACGCTGTCATCTGTGAAAAAGCAGTCATTAGTCAAAAATTCAAAATCCTTCGCTTTATAATTATCCCATTCAAAACGTGAACCGACAATATCGCCAATAATTGCACCCAGCATTGTATACGCCTCCACTCATTTATTATATGTATATTATAGCATAATTGTTTAAACCGTACATCATAACAAAAACCATACATGCGCAAAGGCTTGCTACGCCTGCGTTTGTACGGTTTTTGAGGATAGCCAAAATATACGCATATAAAGCTAAAGAAACGCTCTGCCAGCCTTACGGTCAGCAGAGCGTTTTATTGTGTCAGTATAAAGCCTCAGCTTATTTGAAGTAGCTTACGCCGGACAGGAAAATCTTCTGATCCTTGTCGCCGGCAATGTTGCGGAACAGGCCCGGAGCAAAGCGCTCGCTGTGGCCCATCTTGCCGAGGATACGTCCGTCAGGACTGGTGATGCCTTCGATAGCATACAGGCTACCGTTCGGGTTGAACGGAGTATTCATGGTCGGTACGCCCTGAGCATTTACATACTGGGTAGCAACCTGGCCGTTAGCGAACAGCTCTTTGATAGTGCTTTCCGGAGCGTAGAAGCGGCCTTCACCGTGGGATACGGCAACTGCATGCTCTTCGCCGGGCTCGCACAGGCTGAACCACGGAGATTTATTGGAAACAACTCTGGTGGTAACAATCTGGGAAATATGGCGGCCGATGTTGTTGAAGGTCAAGGTCGGTGCATCGCTTGTCATGTCGCGGATATCGCCGTACGGAACGAGGCCGAGCTTAATCAATGCCTGGAAGCCGTTGCAGATACCCAGCATCAGGCCATCGCGATTTTCGAGCAGGTCGCTGATTGCTTCCTTGATGCGGGGGTTGCGGAACATGGTAGCAATGAACTTGCCGCTGCCGTCAGGCTCGTCACCGGCGCTGAAGCCACCGGGGATCATAACGATCTGGGAGTTGTTGATATATTTAACCATTGCTTCTACGGATTCTTCGATAGCAGCAGCGGTAAGGTTGCGCACGATGAAGGTGTTAGCTTCGGCACCTGCAGCTTCAAAAGCACGGGCGCTGTCGTATTCGCAGTTGTTGCCGGGGAATACGGGGATGAATACGCGCGGCTTGGCGATATTCACCGGAGCGGTTAAAGTCAGCTCGCTCTTGTACAGCGGCATTGCGATGTCAGCAGGCTCCTCTGCCTTCGGAGTGCCGTCCGGGAAAATTCCCAGCAGCGGCTCGCGGTATGCGGCAAAGGCTTTCGCAGCGTCAATCTTGGTGTCGTTGATGGTGATGCCTGCTTCGGCAGTAGTGTGGCCGAGCAGCATGTAATCAAGGCCTTCGAACAACTCTTCAGGTTCTACGCCGGCTGCCAGCTCGAGGACCATACCGCCGGGCTGCAGAGTGAAGAGACTGTCGGTATCGTGGAACGGTTTGATGAATTCAAAGCCAAGCTCGTTGCCCAAGCTCATGGTGGTAACAAGTGCAGCTACGCCACCCTCTTTAACAGCGGCAGCAGCAGCAATCTTGCCTGCTTCCATAGCCTTGTTTACAGCGGTCAGGTTTTCCTTCAGCGCTGCAAAATCTAGAACTTCTGCACTATTGCGCGGGCAGGACAGGAAGATTACCTTGTCGCCTGCTGCCTTGAAGTCGGCAGATACAGCCTTGTTGCCGTCGATTACGCCTACTGCGAAGGAAACGAGTGTCGGCGGAACGGTTTTATCCATGAAGGTACCACTCATGCTGTCCTTGCCGCCGATTGCCGGCAGGTCCAGAGCATCAAGTGCGGTGAAAGCGCCCAGCAGTGCGCTGAACGGCTGGCCCCAGCTGTTGGCATCATGCAGCTTCGGGAAGTACTCCTGCAGAGTCATGCGCAGCTTAGCGGGATCAGCACCCAGAGCTACGGCACGAACTATGGATTCAGTTACAGCGTACATAGCGCCGTGGAACGGGCTCCAGCAAGCAACGTTCGGGTTGTAGCCGCAGGCCATTACGCTGGCTGCGGTGGTGTTGCCGTGCAGCACAGGAATGCGGCCTACCATGCCCTCGCTCGGAGTGAGCTGGGTTTTGCCGCCAAACGGCATCATTACGGTGCCTCGGCCGATGGTGCTGTCAAAGCGCTCGGACAGGCCCTTTTCGCTGCAGACATTCAGACGGCCGAGGTTAGCCAGCCATGCAGCCTCCAGGTCAGCAGCGGAGGTTACTTCGGCAGGAACTTGCTCGAATACGTTGTCCTCTTTTTCTTCGCTTACTACGATATTGGTGTGCTGTGCAACGCCGTTGGTATCGAGGAAAGCGCGGGACAGGTCAACAATTTTATCGCCACGCCAGAACATAACCAGGCGCGGTTCTTCGGTAACGTCGGCAACAACAGTTGCTTCCAGGTTTTCTTCGTCAGCATATTTGATGAAGGCATCGCGGTCAGCGGCAGCGATAACAACAGCCATACGCTCCTGAGATTCGGAGATAGCCAGCTCGGTGCCGTCCAGGCCTTCGTATTTCTTGGGAACCTTGTCGAGGTCGATAACCAAACCGTCGGTCAGCTCGCCGATAGCAACGGATACACCGCCTGCACCGAAGTCGTTGCAGCGTTTGATCATTGCGGTTACGGCAGGGTTGCGGAACAGGCGTTGGATTTTGCGTTCGGTCGGAGGATTGCCCTTCTGTACCTCTGCGCCACAGCTCATGAGGGAGTCAACGGTGTGCTCCTTGGAGGAACCGGTTGCACCGCCGCAGCCGTCACGACCGGTTTTGCCGCCCAACAGCACTACGATATCGCCGGCAGCGGGACGCTCACGGCGAACTGCGCTACGGGGAGCAGCGCCAATTACGCCGCCGATTTCCATACGCTTCGCAACAAATTTATCATGATAGTATTCCTGTACATGGCCGGTTGCCAGACCGATCTGGTTGCCGTAGGAGCTGTAGCCTGCAGCTGCGCCGATGGTAATCTTGCGCTGAGGCAGCTTGCCGGGCAGAGTTTCGCTGATCGGAGTGCGTGGGTCGGCACTGCCGGTTACACGCATAGCCTGATATACATAGGAACGGCCGGACAGCGGATCACGGATGGCACCGCCGAGGCAGGTTGCAGCGCCGCCGAACGGTTCGATTTCAGTCGGATGGTTATGGGTTTCGTTTTTGAACATTACCAGCCACTCTTCGGTTTTGCCGTCGATTTCGATAGGCACAACGATAGAACATGCGTTGATTTCTTCGGACTGGTCAAGGTCAGCCAGCTTGCCTTCCTTGCGCAGCTTCTTCATGCCGATTACGGCAATGTCCATCAGGGTTACCGGACGCTCGGTGTCTTCACCGTAAACTTCGTCACGGGCAGCCATGTATTTGTCATAAGCCTCTTGTACAGGCTGGGTAAAGGTACCGGGAACGATATCTACATCTTCAATCTGCGTCATGAAGGTGGTATGACGGCAGTGGTCGGACCAGTAGGTATCCAGCACACGGATTTCAGTAATAGTCGGCTCACGGTGCTCTTCATTGAAGTATTTCTGGCACCACAGCAGGTCGTCCAGGCTCATAGCCAGGCCCATGGATTGACGCAATGCTTCTGCTTCTTCCTCAGACATGGTCAGGAAGCCGGTAACAGCCTTAACCTTTTCCGGCTCCTCGCAGGTGCTGATGAGGGTTTCGGGTTTAGCCTGTTCAGCCTCACGTGCTTCAATCGGGTTGATGCAGTAAGCCTTAATCTTTTCAACTTCTTCCGCAGTCAGCTCGCCTTCCAGCACATATACCTTAGCGGCAGCAACCATCGGGCGCTCCTTTTGGGTAATCAGCTGGATACATTGTTCGGCAAAATCCTCGCGCTGGTCGTATTGACCAGGCAGCAGCTCCACAGCGAAAGCAGCCTCGCCTGCAGCCAGCGGCAGCTCCTCTTCTACGACATTGTCGACAGGCGGCTCGGACAGCACAAGCTGTTTAGCCATAGCGAATTCTTCATCGCTCAGGCCCATCACGTCATAGCGGTTAACGATACGCATACCGGTAAGATTGCTCATACCGAGGTTGTTGCGCAGGTCTGCCAGCAAGCCATGTGCTTCTACAGCAAAGGCATCCTTCTTTTCTACAAAAAGTCTTCTAATGTTACTCATATACACGGCCTCCAATGTAATTTTTTCGAGGTGAATACTTGCTATTTATGTATCTATTTTAACACACTTCGGCGTTTTATCCAATATGGATAGCGATAAATATAGGCATATTAGTGAACATTTTTCAGTTTTAACTAAAAATAATTCGGAAAATCAGCTTTAATACAAAAATGGCCACCCTAAAAGATGACCATAATTTTATTGAACAGGAACGTTATTATAACGTTTATTATTTGGTAAACTCTTGGCTTACCCTGGCAATAGCTCTTACCGTAGCGCGGATATCAGGCTGCGCCAGAATGCCGCTGACTATGGCTGCGCCATCAGCGCCTGCCGCGCGCACCTCGCGGTAATTGTCTGCAGTCACGCCGCCGATGCCGACAACAGGCAGTCCCTTCTCCCTGCAGATAGCCGTAAGTCCTTCCGTACCCAGCTTTTTGACGTCTGCCTTCGTAGCAGTGCCAAAGACAGCGCCGCAGCCAAGGTAATCCGCACCGCTTTGCAGCGCCTCTGCGGCCTCCGCCGGATTGTGCGCCGAAACGCCGATAATGTAATCCTCGCCTAAAATCCTGCGTGCCGCAGCACAGGGAAGGTCGTCCTGTCCCAAGTGTACGCCTGCTGCGCCCACCGCCATAGCGATATCCAGACGGTCGTTGATAATCAGCGGCACCTTAAAGCTGTCGCACAGTGCTTGCAGCTGCAGCGCTTCGGCGTACATCTCCGCGCTGGATGCTGTCTTGGCGCGGTACTGCACCAGCGTCACGCCGCCCTCGAGCGCCTCACGCACGCAGTCTATAAGCGCCCTGCCCTGCAGGCAGCCATCGTCCGTAACCAAATAAATACTGTAATCAGGCTGTGCTTTCATCAGGACACCTTTTCCTCCGGCTTCAGGTTCACCAGATTCCACTTCGTAGTTACATGATAAATTGCGTCAATCAGGCGCACCTTGAACATGCCGGGGCCGTCCTTCTTCTCGAGGAAGTTGGCTGCCAGCTCAGCGCTCTGTCCCATAATTACTACGCCCAGTGCTGCCGCAACAAGCATATCCTTGGTGATAGCAGCGCAGCAGGCAACTAAGGTAGTAGTCATGCAGCCGCTGCCGGTGATATCCTGCAGCAGCGGGTGACCGTTGTTCAGCACAACAGCCTGCTTGCCGTTGCTGATGTTGTCAATCGGGCCGGTAACAGCAAACACGCAGCCAAATTTCGCAGCAGCGTCCTTAGCGGTGCGCAGTGCTTCGCCCTCTTCGGTGCCCTGCTCCATGTTGTCCACGCCACGGCCTCCGGTTGCACCCAGCAGCAGCGCCTGACATTCGCTGTGGTTGCCGCGCACGATGTCAATATAGCCTGCGTTCAGCAGCTTCAGCGCGAAGTTCAGACGTACGGTAGAAGCCATTACGCCCACAGGGTCCAGCACTACCGGAATGCCCTTGGTTTTGGCAGCCTGCGCCGCACGCTCCATAGCAATCTGCTTATTAAAGCTCAGTGTACCAAGATTCAGCACCAGTGCATCGGCACCGGCGGTAATTTGTACAACCTCCTCCGGCTCATCAGCCATCACCGGAGAAGCGCCTGCTGCCAGCGCAGCATCCGCACAGCTTTCTGCCGTAACGTAATTAGTAATTTCGTGGATGACAGGTCTTGCCTTACGCAACTTGTCAACCAGTTCGCCAAAAGTATTTTTTAAATCCATTAGTCTAAGATACCAGCCTTTCTGTATAAATCAACAAAATGATGCGTCGGACCGCAGCCGCTGCCCAGTTCGATGCCATGCTCGATGGCTTCGGTAACGTAGGCCTTGGAGGCGCGTACTGCCTCCGGCAGCTCCAGCCCCTTGGCCAGGTTCGCCGCCAGACTGCTCGACAGTGTGCAGCCTGTGCCGTGGGTATTCTTCGTAGCAATGCGCTTGCCGGGGAACCATGTTTCCGTGCTGCCGTCAAAGAGCAAATCATCCGCCGTGTCGCTCAAATGACCGCCCTTCACGAGCACAGCCTTCGCACCCAGAGCAATAATTTTTTCCGCTACAGCACGCATCTGCGCCTCTTCCGTAACCTGCATACCGGTAATCGCCTCTGCTTCCGGCAGGTTGGGCGTAACCAGTGTAGCCAACGGCAGCAGCTCCTTAATCAGCGTTTCGCAGGCCTCAGGCACCAACAGCGGATAACCGCTTTTGGAAATCATCACCGGGTCCACCACGATAATGCGCGGCTGATAACGGCGCAGGCAGGCGGCAATCGTACGGATAATCTCCGGCTGTGATACCATGCCTATTTTCACTGCGTCCACACGGATATCGTCAAAAACGGCAGAAATCTGTGCTTCGACGATATCACAGTCAATATTCTGTACTGCGGTAACACCACAGGTGTTTTGTGCCGTAACGGCGGTAATGACGCTCATACCGAAGGTGCCATGAGCGGCAAAGGTCTTTAAATCGGCTTGAATTCCTGCGCCGCCGCTGGAATCACTGCCGGCAATCGTCAGCAAATTCTTCATCTGCTTTCTGCCTCCTTTAATGCGCACTCAACGCGCGCAGGTATTTTCTTTATTCTGTCCGGAGTAGTCGAACAGGCCATCGTTCTTTTCCTCCAACGCTTTGATAATATGATAGGTATATTCGTTGTAGGGAGTGGGAATCCCCAGCTCCTTGCCCATCGCCATCAGAGCACCGGAGAACATATCAATCTCGGTGTGTCTGCCTGCGTCCAGATCCTGCAGCGTGGAATAGCGCACAGATGGCGGAACGGCACTGCCACGGCCGGAGCTTGCGGGACATTTGCTCATATCAATGCCCTTGGCGGCGGCGATGGCCTCCAGCTCACGGCGCAGACCTTCCTTAATAGCACGCATATGCTCGCTGTCCTGATAGCAGCCAAGACCTGCCCCAATAACAGCCTGCGGCAGATTATTGCAGACGTTCAGGCGGAACTTGCACCAGATTTCTTCATTAATGCAATCCGTATGGCGGATATGGATATCGGCGCTGCACATAAGCGCTTCAATCGCCAGCACACGCTCACTCTCAAACGGTGCCTGCGCTTCGCCGAAAACAATACCGATGGTCTTTTCCGGGTTGAAACGCACGCCGTTGCCCTCATGATGCGACGCAATCTTAATCAGTGCAGGCAGAATCTGCTTGCTGTCGACAACGCCGGCAATAATCTCCTCGCTGTCCACACCGTTCATCAGGCTCATGACAGTGGTATGGGGGCCGACTGCCTCGCGGATGGTCGCCAGTGCGCCGGGCAGAGCGCCGTATTTTAAGGCCACTATCAAAAGATCTACGCCCTTGGCCTCCTGCGGACTCCACACCTGCGGATGATAGGTAACGTTATTGATGGTGCAGCCCTCGTCACGCAAACGCGCAGCACGGCTGCCTTCGGCGATAATGCCGAATCTGATATCGGGGAGCTTGCTCAGTCCCCAGATTATATAAGAGCCAACGGCTCCTGCTCCTAAAAGTGCGACAGATTTTATCTCCATGCTTATCACTCCTTATTGCTTGCGAAGAAGCGCTGCAGGCCGGGGCGGAATTTATTCCGCTGAGGCTGTAACGCTCATTGCAGTAAAGCTAATTATACACTATATATTATAGCAGATTTTAGCGCATAAAAAAACAGCAGCGAAGTGCAAGGCACATGAACCGACCCCCTAAAGTTAGACCTAAAAATCTAATTTTAGGAGGTCGGTTTTT
>OHBE01000080.1_pt1 | contig 101810 bp, 67 predicted proteins | sample 1577231 | NCBI WGS metagenome assembly OHBE01 (sample SAMEA3541506, study PRJEB24748) | human gut metagenome | biome: human gut; feature: human-associated habitat; material: faeces | place: China | collected 2012 | reverse complement strand
TGTTCGCCCGCCGCCAGTTCGGAACCTGCGCCGGACAATACCGGAGCGGGTCTCATCGCACGGGTGGAAATGTTTCCTGATGGAATGAGAAGAAATATCAACAATATGAGAGAAACTTTTCGCATGAATTCTTTTTTCTGAAAAATAATGCGGCAAAGATAACGCTTTTTATTCCAAAACAAAAATAATCGTCTCATTTACAGGCGCCCACTCGAAAATAAATTTAGCGTGTGAAGTGGCATTCCGCACGCACATGTGCGAACGGGGAGTGGTTCCCAACGAATGGCTATACTCTATTTCCGCCGTTCGGGGAAGCTGAACGGGTACGCCGTGAATGTATGCTCCGTCCGTGAATCGGCTGGCATAAGGAGCATATCCCGCTACTTCCGGAGAGCCGTCTTTTAAATATATCATTTTTCTTTTTTTCTCTTGTAAGACGAACATGCCTATCGGTGTCTTTTGTGCATACGGCGGGCGGTATCGTCCCGTAGTAGACGGATTCATACTCCGTATCGTCCAGCGGGCACGATCTGTGCGTTCCAGCGTAGCGATGTTCTGGTTGTGGCGGTCGACGAAAATGGCTTTATTAAAAACGATGGAGTCGCCGATAAGCTTGACATATTTTTGTGGCACCATCCAGACATCTCCGGTGTGTATGGGTTCCATTTTCATGAAACTTCCTTCGCTTGCGAGAAAGCGGGTCAGCTCTCCGTCTTGGGCGTAGCGTTCGGGCGTCAGCGTATCCGTGAGTTCGTATAGCGGGACGGACTGATACCTTTCGGTGCCGAACGAATCCGCTATCCGTTTGTACGAATTTCTATGAAACTTTTTCACCAGTGGCGCCTCTCCGTTGCGGTTCTTGTAGTTTTGAAGTATCGCCCATTGCCGGGGTTCCGACTGTATGTTTTCCAGTAATGCGAGTTTTTCTTTTATTTTCTCCCACTGAAAGCGGCGGGTCGTGTCTTTGTACGGATAAATGCTGTCTAATGTATATTGGTCGTATAGCAACTCTTTGCCGATTTTTATTTCGCCGGCTTCTACTTCCTTTATTCGGGCGGCTTCGGTTGCGGCAAGTGTATCTTGCCGGGAAAGCGGTTCTTTCTCCTGTTTTTCGGAACCGTTTTGCCTGTCAGGCAGTAAAGAGCAGGAACTGTAAAAGTAAGCGCACAGTAATATTCCGGCAAATGTCAGTTTGTTCATAAGGAGACAATTTGTTTGTTTTTAGGTGCGAATATACAGTATTAAAAGGAAATAACAGTATATATCGGTTTAAAAAAGAGATGTTTTTGAGGAGTAACCAAAGTTGTTTTCATTTACTGAAAGAGTAGCGAGGCTGTTATTAAGTTTTGGTTTCTTGATCCAAACAGTACAGAGCGTCGGTAGAGGCAGACAAGACGGAGGTTAAGTTCGTGTGCCCTTTCGACAAGGTACAGTGCATTTCGTTGAAACACAACGGATTTGTTTGCCGAAGAAAAACACGGCGGACTCTGCCAAAAAAGCCCGCGGGCTTTGAAAAAAACACGGCGGGCTTTGAAATCAAACACGGCGGGCTTTGAAAAAAAGGCGGCGGGCTTTGAAATGAAAGGCGGCGGGCTTTGAAAACAGACTTCCAACAGCCCTCGTCTACGGGCCTTTGTGTTTCGAATCCGGTGCGGATGTTCCTGAGATGAGGTGCGGAAATCTTTGTAATGGGAGTTTGCCGGCTTTGCATGAAACACGACGCTTGCATGCTTGGTTGTCTGCTTTGCGTCATTTTGTCAGTCCGCTCCTGACAAATTCCGGCTTTATCGTTTTGGCACGCTTTTCGCAATCTCTTCTGCGTCCTGCCCGATTGATAAAGGCAGTTTGTTATTATCATATATGTATAACTTTAAAATATAACAAAAGCATTATGAACATTAAACCATTGGCAGACAGAGTGCTTATTCTCCCTGCACCTGCGGAAGAAAAAACGGTTGGCGGTATCATCATACCCGATACGGCAAAAGAGAAACCTTTGAAAGGCGAAGTTGTGGCGGTAGGTCACGGTACGAAAGACGAAGAGATGGTATTGAAAGTGGGCGATACGGTTTTGTATGGCAAATATGCCGGAACGGAACTCGAAGTGGAAGGCTCGAAATACCTCATCATGCGTCAGAGCGACGTACTGGCAGTCTTGGGTTAATAATCAAATCAATCATAAATAATAAAAATCGTACATAAGTATCATGGCAAAAGAAATATTATTCAATATCGACGCCCGCGACCAGTTGAAAAAAGGTGTCGACGCATTGGCAAATGCAGTTAAAATAACACTCGGCCCGAAAGGACGTAACGTGATTATCGAAAAGAAATTCGGCGCTCCGCACATCACAAAAGACGGTGTGACCGTGGCTAAAGAAATAGATTTGGCCGACGCATACCAAAACACAGGCGCTCAGCTGGTGAAAGAGGTAGCCTCCAAGACAGGAGACGATGCCGGCGACGGTACTACCACAGCTACCGTTCTGGCTCAGGCTATCGTATCCGAAGGCTTGAAGAACGTTACTGCCGGAGCCAGCCCGATGGATATCAAACGCGGTATCGACAAGGCTGTTGCCAAAGTGGTGGAATCTATCAAGGCGCAATCTGAAAAAGTGGGCGACAACTACGATAAGATTGAACAAGTGGCTACCGTGTCTGCCAACAATGACCCGGTGATCGGCAAACTGATTGCGGACGCAATGCGTAAGGTTTCCAAAGATGGTGTAATTACCATTGAAGAAGCAAAGGGAACGGATACTACCATCGGTGTGGTAGAAGGCATGCAGTTCGACCGCGGTTATCTGTCGGCTTATTTTGTGACCAATACCGAGAAGATGGAATGTGAGATGGAAAAACCTTACATCCTCATCTACGATAAGAAGATCTCGAACCTGAAAGATTTCCTGCCTATTCTTGAACCTGCCGTTCAGTCGGGTCGTCCTCTGTTGGTGATTGCGGAAGATGTAGACAGCGAAGCGTTGACAACTTTGGTTGTAAACCGTCTGCGCTCTCAGTTGAAGATCTGTGCAGTGAAAGCTCCGGGCTTCGGCGACCGTCGTAAAGAAATGCTGGAAGACATCGCTGTCTTGACCGGCGGTGTGGTAATCAGCGAAGAAAAAGGTCTGACACTGGAACAGGCTACACTCGAAATGTTGGGTACAGCCGACAAGGTGACGGTATCGAAAGACAATACGACAATTGTGAACGGTGCCGGTGAGAAACAGAACATCAAAGAACGTTGCGAGCAGATCAAGACTCAGATCGGCGCAACCAAATCCGACTACGACCGTGAAAAACTGCAAGAGCGTTTGGCCAAACTGTCGGGTGGCGTAGCGGTTCTTTACGTGGGTGCCGCTTCCGAAGTGGAAATGAAAGAAAAGAAAGACCGTGTGGACGATGCGTTGCGTGCGACTCGCGCGGCTATCGAAGAAGGTACTGTGCCGGGTGGCGGTGTGACTTACATCCGCGCTATCGATGTTATCGACGGAATGAAGGGTGAGAATGCCGATGAAACGACCGGTATCGAAATCATCAAACGCGCCATTGAAGAGCCTCTCCGCCAGATTGTGGCCAATGCAGGCAAAGAAGGTGCCGTAGTGGTGCAGAAAGTTCGTGAAGGAAAAGGCGACTTCGGATACAATGCACGTACCGACGTTTATGAAAACCTTCATGCGGCGGGAGTGGTAGACCCTGCCAAAGTGGCTCGCGTGGCTTTGGAAAACGCAGCTTCTATCGCAGGAATGTTCCTGACTACGGAATGCGTCATCGTAGAGAAGAAAGAAGATAAACCCGAAATGCCGATGGGCGCTCCCGGAATGGGAGGCATGGGCGGAATGATGTAATATCGCCCTTTCGGTTTAATCAAACAAAGAAGCAGGCTGCCTCATCGTGTACTTTGAGGCAGCCTTATTTTTAATTTGCCGGTTTCAACCATGATAGTTCCCTTGCTTTAGTTTGCCTGCAAACGCGCAACGTTCTTTTCAGCCTGCTTATCCTCCTGTCTTGTCTCAGTAAATAAAAGGTCAAAATAGCTTAGAGAGCAAGATAATCAAACTTTTATTTCATTACTTTTTTATTTTCCGGATAAATCTTTTTTATCTATTCAAATTGACGCTCTTTTCCGGGCTTTGTTTGTTATTTGTCTCTTTGTCTTACCGTATTTCCTTTTTAAATATGTTAAAAGGCCTTTTTTGAGAACTTTTCAGTGTAATTGAACAAACTAATAATGATGCTGATTTGTTCTTTTTTTATAGAGTATTCTATAATTATTTTTCTTAACCTTTTAATTTTTCTGACTATGAATAAAAGTGAAATAGGCTTTAATGCAGGAAAAGTTTGGCAATTATTGTGTAATAATCAAAGGTGGACTTATGCTGCCCTGAAGAAGGCATCCGGCTTGGATGATTTGGCATTAGGGGCTGCCATAGGCTGGTTGGCTCGCGAAGATAAAATAGAGATTTATCAGAATGATGACGATCTTTACCTTTACCTGTATGTAAATATCTATATCGGCTGATGCTGCGCTTGGTTGAATCTGAAAAGTTAAAAAAGGGGAAAGGAGATGCTAAAATATCCGTAATATGATTGTGATAGGAAGTTTCAAACTAACTTTGTATGCTTAAAGTGGTCTTCTTATTTCTTGATATGGGTATTAGATTAAACAAACAAATACTTTCTGTATTACTTATTTGGGGGCAAGCGGCTATACATGCGTCAGCTAATTCTGTTCCGTCCGAGTATCCGTTGTGCGTTGACGGGAAAAGCATATCGGACACGGTTATGACAAAATATGGCCCCTTACGAAGACTGTTCGACTATTTTGAGGAAGCTAATAAGGAGAAAAAAGATAAAGCGTTCGATTTTAGCGTGATAGCGGGTCCTCATTATTCCGGTGACACGAAATTTGGGATTGGCATGGTAGCAGCCGGCTTGTACCATACCGACCGCAACGATACGATTCTTCCCCCTTCCAATATTTCATTCTATGGCGATGTCTCCACAATAGGCTATTATCTTTTGGGAGTGAGAGGCAATCATTTGTTTCCGCACGATAACTACCGCCTGAATTATAATCTTTATTTCTATTCTTTTCCCGGACTTTATTGGGGAAGGGGCTACGAACACGGAGCGAACCCGGAGAATGAAAGCGAATACAAACGCTTACAGGCTCAGGTGAGGGCAGACTTTATGTTTCGGATATCGAAAAAGCTGTATCTGGGACCGATGATTGTATTCGACCATGTCGCCGGACGGGATTTTGAGAAGGAAGAACTGCTGGAAGGAATGGATCCGCGTACCACCAACGTCGGTTTCGGACTCTCCGTTCTTTATGACTCCCGCGATTTTCTGACCAATGCTTACAAGGGATATTATCTGCGCATTGACCAACGGATCAGTCCGTCGTTTCTAAGCAGTAAATACGCTTTCGGAAGTACCGAGTTCACAGCTTGTTCTTATCATACTGTATGGAAAGGAGGAGTGGTGGCGGGGCAATTCCACACCCAATTGAATTATGGAGAGGTTCCGTGGGGACTGATGGCAACGCTGGGTGGCGCCTATTCCATGCGCGGATACTACGAAGGTCGCTATCGCGACAAATGCGCGATGGACGCACAAATCGAGCTTCGCCAGCATGTATGGAAACGGAATGGAGTAGCGGTGTGGATGGGGGCGGGGACCGTTTTTCCCGCATTTTCCGGTTTGCTTGCCAGGCACGTGCTGCCTAATTACGGCATAGGCTACCGATGGGAATTTAAGAAAAGAGTGAATGTACGTTTGGATTTAGGGTTTGGCAAGCATCAAACCGGATTTATATTTAATGTCAATGAAGCTTTTTAAGAAGATAAAAAAACGGTTCGAAAGTCAGGAGCATTTGTTTTATCTGTTTCTGATCGTTTTGATTACGCCCAACATCGCGCTTTGCTTTACAGAGCCGTTGCCTTTGATGGCGAAGTTGTGCAACGTATTGCTTCCGTTTGCGTGTTACTATTTGGTGATGACTTTGTCGCGCAATTGCGGCAGAACGTTCTGGTTGCTGTTCCCGTTTGTTTTTCTGGGAGCTTTCCAGCTTGTGTTGCTCTACCTGTTCGGGCAGTCGATTATTGCCGTGGATATGTTTCTGAATCTGGTGACCACCAATTCGACGGAGGCGATGGAGCTTCTGAACAATCTTCTGCCTGCCATTGTGATGGTGGTGATACTCTATGTGCCCGCTTTGGTATTGGGAATGATTTCTATGGTCCGTAAACGCCGGCTGCCGGCTGCGTTCATAAGTCGCGAGCGGAAACGGGCCTTGGTGCTTCTTTGCGTTTCGCTCTTGACACTTGGCGGAGCCTATCTTCAGGATGAGAGGTATGAACCGCAGTCGGACTTGTATCCCGTGAACGTATGCTATAATATCGGGCTTGCTTTTCAGCGGAATGCCCGAACGAAGAACTATCACCGGACATCGGAGTCGTTCACTTTCCATGCCCGATCGATACACCCTGAAGATGAAAATGAGGTGTATGTGATGGTGGTGGGCGAAACAGCGCGTGCCTTGAACTGGCAATTGTACGGATACGAACGTGAGACGAATCCGTTGCTTTCCCGCCGCGAAGGCTTGGCGGCATTCCCTAAAGCACTGTCGGAATCGAACACCACGCACAAGAGCGTACCCATGTTGCTTTCGTCCGTCACGGCGCACAGCTATGATTCGATCTACCGGCAGAAAAGCATTGTCACCGCTTTCAAAGAGGCGGGATATCGCACGGCATTTTTCTCCAATCAGCGTTACAACCATTCGTTCATCGACTTCTTCGGCATGGAAGCCGACACTTCCGTCTTTGTGAAAGAGGAAGCGAATGCCGGTATTGCATACAATCCTTCGGATGACGTGCTTCTGGAAATGGTGAAGCGTGAGCTGGACAAAGGCGCAAAGAAGCAGTTTATTTTGCTTCATACGTACGGTTCGCATTTCAATTACCGCGAGCGTTATGCTCCCGATGAGGCTTTCTTTACCCCCGATCATCCTGTGGATGCCGAAGTGAAATACCGTTCGAACCTCATCAACGCCTATGACAATACCATTCGATATACCGACAGGTTCTTATCCCGCCTGATCGGGTTGTTGGAGCATCGGCGTGTCGACGCGGCATTGCTCTATACTTCCGACCACGGCGAGGATGTTTTCGATGATTCCCGCCGGCTGTTCCTGCATGCCTCTCCCGTTCCTTCTTACTATCAGCTGCATGTACCTTTCCTTGTCTGGATGTCGGAAAGCTACCGGGCGGCCTATCCCGCCAAGTGGACTGCTTTGGCGGACAACCGCCTGAAAGACGTTTCTTCAAGCAGTTCGTTCTTTCCCACCATGCTCCACATTGCCGGGATAGAGACTCCTTACCGGAGCGATTCGCTGTCTGTGGCAAGTACTGCCTATACGATGAAGCCGAGGGTGTATCTGAACGATCATAACGAACCTCGTTCGCTGCAATATCTGGGAATGCGGAAGGAAGATTTCCGGATGCTGCAACAGAAAGGAATCCGTTATTGATCCGCCTGCCGGTCAACCTTTCGTTTTGTTGTCGCGAAGCCCTGCCTCATGCTAATGTTGCTGGAGGAGGAGTCCGGCCAACCTTCCGTTTTGTTGTCGCGAAGCCTTGCCTCATGCTAATGTTGCTGGAGGAGGAGTCCGGCCAACCTTCCGCTCTGTTGTCACGAAGTTCTATTTCATGCGAATGTTGCTGGAGGAAGAGTCCGGCAAATTTGCTGCTTTTTTATCACAAAGCCTTATTTTATACTGATTTCTTTGAGAGGAAGAGGAGTGGCCGCGCCTCTCTTCTCGCTGTCATAAAGCCGTCTGATTAGGATGTGCCGGGTGGCGGAATAGCATTAAATAGTGCTAAAAGCCGCATCTAAACTGCTGATTGGCTTGTTATTTGCGTATAACCTGTAACGATCAACTATCATAAAATATGGCTTATATAGATTATTATCAAATTCTTGGGGTGGAGAAAACCGCTTCGCAAGGTGATATAAAGAAGGCTTTCCGCAAGTTGGCCCGCAAATATCATCCCGATTTGAATCCCAACGACCCAAGCGCAAAGGATAAGTTCCAGCAGATCAATGAGGCCAACGAGGTTTTGAGCGATCCCGAAAAACGCAAGAAATACGATGAATACGGCGAGCATTGGAAGCATGCCGATGAGTTTGAGGCGCAGAAGAAAGCGCGACAAGAGGCCGGCGGCTTCGGCAGTGCCCGGGATTTCGGCGGTTTCGGCAGCGGGGCGCGAGGATTTACCGACGGAAAGGGAACTTACTGGTATTCGTCCGGAGGCGAAGGTTTTTCGGGAAGCAATGCCGAGGGGTTCTCCGATTTCTTCGAATCCATGTTCGGAAGCCGTGGCAAGAGAGACGGAAGCGCCGCAGGATTTCGCGGGCAAGATTATACCGCCGAGCTTCATCTCTCGCTTCGCGACGCTGCACGCACGCATAAACAAATACTGACTGTCAACGGCAAGCAGGTGCGTATCACCATTCCTGCCGGGGTAGCCGACGGTCAGGTTATCAAATTGAAAGGCTACGGAGCCGAAGGAATAAACGGAGGTCCTGCGGGCGACTTGTACATCACGTTCGTCATTGCCGCTGATCCGGTGTTCAAACGACTGGGCGACGACTTGTACGTAGATGTCGAAATCGACCTCTATACGGCTGTGTTGGGCGGCGATACGGTAATCGACACGCTCGACGGAAAAGTGAAACTGAAGGTAAAACCGGAGACTCAGAGCGGAACGAAGGTTCGCCTGAAGGGCAAAGGTTTTCCGGTTTATAAGAAAGAAGGGCAAACGGGCGATTTGATCGTGACTTACTCTGTCGGGATTCCTACCAACCTGACCGAGAAACAGAAAGAATTATTCCGCCAGTTGCAGGCTATGAACTAAAAAAGAATGAACGCTATGCAGACCGAATTGATCATTGTCAGTGAATATTGTCAGAAGTGCCACATCGAGCCTTCGTTTATTGATATGCTGAGGGAAGGCGGGTTGATTGAGACACGCATCGAAGGCGGCGAGCATTATTTGCTTTTGTCCCAACTTCCGGAAGTGGAACGTTACAGCCGGATGTATTACGACCTTTCCATTAACATGGAAGGTATCGACGCTATCCATCATTTGCTTGTCAGGATAGAGGAGATGCAACGTGAAATAGATTCGCTTCGAAAGCAGCTCATGCTTTACAGGAGCAGGGAAAGGGAAGAAGCAGACCGGTAGCGGACGAAGATTGCCTTCCTTCTTGCCAAGAATCTGTTCTGCGTTGCCGGCAGATGGAAACGGTGAAAAACAGAGGCTCTATCCGCGCCGGATAGAGCCTCTGTTTGCAGTAAACGCAGGCTTTGTTTCAATCATACAGAGCCTGCGTTTTTTTAGTTCCGCGCTTCATTACGTTGCGGAAACCGAAGTTTTTCCGTCAAGCCCGGCTTTTGCGATAGCTCAAACTCCCGGCTATCGTTTGTAGAATGCAAGGTCTTCCTTGTCGAGCCCTTTGATAAATCCGGCATGCTTTTCCACCTCCGCCTCCGCGTAGTTCAGATACACGTGCGCCGATTTGGCAAACAGTTCGGGGGCTTTGCTTGCGTCTTGAATAAGCAGGTGAGCCATGATACAGTCGGCAGCCATCTCCATCAAACGACGGGCGGTGAAGTCGAGTATTTCCTGATCCTGAGTCTCTTTCACGGCGTTCGTGCTTTCCTCAAACTTATCCGCCATCTTCTTCAGGCGTGAAAGCAGCGGCTCCATCTCCGGAGAACACGGAACGGCCTCGTAATCGCGAATCGTGGCGATGTAAGAGCTGTTGGTCACATAGCGTATGGCGGCTACCGTCTGCAACTGCGTGGTACCTTCGTAGATGCTGGTGATGCGTGCGTCGCGGTAGATACGCTGGCAGGCATAATCCATCATGAAACCCGAACCTCCGTGTATCTGGATGCAGTCGTAAGCGTTCTGGTTGGCGTATTCCGAATTCATTCCCTTTGCCAGCGGAGTAAAGCTGTCCGCCAATTTGGCATATTTCTTTTGCTCCTGACGCTCTTCGGGAGTGAGCTTGCGCTCGCGGGCAATATCGTCCAACGCTTTGTAGATGTCTACGTAACGGGCTGTCTGATACAGCAACGCGCGTCCGGCGTCCAACTTCGCTTTCATGATAGAGAGCATGTCGTAAACGGCAGGGAACTCGATGATGGCTTTGCCGAACTGCTTGCGGTCTTTGGCATAAGCCAACCCTTCGTTGTAGGCAGCCTGACTTAGTCCTACCGACTGTGCGGCAATACCCAAGCGGGCGCCGTTCATCAATGCCATGACGTATTTAATCAAACCGAGTTTCCGTTCGCCGCAAAGTTCGGCGCGGGCGTTTTTGTAGACCAGCTCGCACGTGGGAGAGCCGTGAATGCCCAGTTTATTTTCGATGCGGCGCACATTCACACCCCCTTGGCGCTTGTCGTAGATAAACATCGACAATCCGCGTCCGTCTCTGGTTCCTTCTTCCGAACGGGCCAGAACGAGATGGATGTCGGCGTCGCCGTTGGTGATGAAACGCTTTACGCCGTTGAGCAACCAGCAGCCTTCCTTCTCGCTATACGTCGCTTTCAGCATCACCGATTGCAGATCGGAACCGGCGTCCGGCTCCGTCAAGTCCATCGACATGGTTTCTCCTTGGCATACACGCGGAATGAAACGGTTGTGCTGGTCGGTATTCCCGAATTCATACAATGTCTCGATGCAGTCTTGCAGCGACCATATATTGCCGAAACCGGCATCGGCGGCAGCCACTATTTCCGCGCACATCGTGTACGGAGTAATGGGGAAGTTGAGTCCGCCGTATTTGCGCGGCATCGTCATTCCGTTCAGCCCGGCTTTCACCATCGCGTCGAGGTTTTCTTTGGTTCCCGACGCATATTCCACTCTTCCGTTGGCATGGTGCGGCCCTTCGGCGTCTACGCCTTCGGCATTGGCGGCAATAATCTCCCCGGTAATCTCTCCGGTGATTTCCAATACCTTATCGTACGAGTCTACTGCATCCTCGTAGTCCAGCGGCGCGTAATCAAATACGTCCTTGTCTCTGTAATTGCGCTCTTTCAGATCGCATATCCGTTTCATCATCGGATTGTTCAAGTGAAACTTGAGTTCCGGTATATCGGTATAAAAATTTGCCATAATCCGTTACTTGCTATTCTGTTTATAATACTTGATCATCTTCGGCACCACCTCTTCGATCGTTCCGTTTATCACATAATCGGCAATCGTGTTGATGGGAGCTTCGGGATCGTTGTTGATGGAAATGATGATTCCGCTTTCCTGCATCCCGGCAATGTGTTGAATCTGTCCGGAGATGCCGCAGGCTATGTAAAGTTTCGGACGCACGGTGACCCCCGTCTGTCCGATTTGGCGGTCGTGTTCCACAAATCCTGCGTCGACGGCCGCACGGCTGGCGCCCACCTCGGCGTTCAGCACTTTCGCCAGTTCGAACAGTAAGTCGAAGTTTTCTTTCGAGCCTACGCCGTATCCGCCCGAAATGATGATGGGAGAGCCCTTCAGGTTGTTCTTCGCTTTCTCCACATGGCGCTCGATAACCTTCACCACATAGTCCGTATCGGCAACAAACTTCTTTACATCGTGGCGGATCACCTCGCCTTTGTAGTCGGCGGCCAGGATTTGCTTCTTCATTACTCCTTCGCGGACGGTCGCCATCTGCGGCCGGTGTTCGGGATTGACGATCGTGGCTACGATGTTCCCGCCGAATGCCGGACGGATTTGATACAGCAGGTTCTTATACACCTTTCCTTCTTTCTTGTCTTCATGGTCGCCGATTTCGAGCGAAGTACAGTCGGCCGTCAGCCCGCTGGTCAAGGCGGAAGACACGCGCGGACCGAGGTCGCGTCCGATTACCGTGGCGCCCATGAGGCAGATCTGCGGCTTTTCTTCTTTAAACAGGTTTACAAGAATGGAAGTGTGCGGAAGGGAAGTGTAAGGGTAAAGCCCTTCGCCGTCGAACACATGGAGTCTGTCCACTCCATAGGGAAGGATTTGCTTTTCGATATCTTTCAGGTCTTTCCCGACAGCCACCGCTTCGAGTTGGCATTTCAGCTGATTGGCCAGTGAGCGGCCCTTTGTCAGGAGTTCGAGGCTGACGTCTGCAACGATGCCTTCCTCTATTTCGCAATATACAAATAAGTTATTCATGTTTTCTTTTTTAAATTGACCGGTTGATTTTAGTTGATGAATCGATTTGCCTGCCGGCAGCTGTCAACCGATGGTATGGTTGGCCAGCAATTCGACAATCAATTCCTCCACGTCACGGTCGCTGCCGCTGATGGTTTTACTCTCTTTCGCTTGGAATACGATGTTTTGAATGCTCTTCACTTTGGTGGGCGAACCGGACAAACCGCATTGGGCGAGGTCGCCGTTCACATCGGCTACGCTCCATTCCACCAGATTCAGATAATCGCGCTTGTCGTACAGATCAGTGTAGTCCAGATTGCCTTGCTGCTTTTCGGTCACCGTTTTGGCATGTTTGTACTTCTGCACCAGTTTGGCGTTTCGCGGGCGGCAGGGAGCTGCCGAACCGTTCACTGTAATCACGATGGGCAACGGTCCTTCTACGGTTTCTACTCCGCCGTCGATATGACGTTTTACGGTGATGCGGTCTTTGGTTACCTTTAATATCTCTTCCGCATAGGTGATTTGTGTCAGTCCCAGCTTCTCGGCTACTTGCGGCCCCACCTGAGCCGTGTCTCCGTCGATGGCCTGACGTCCGCCTATGATAATATCGCAATTGCCTATCTTGCGGATGGCAGTTGCCAAAGCGTAAGAAGTAGCCAGTGTGTCGGCGCCGGCAAAAGCGCGGTCGGTCAGTAAGTACCCGTTATCCGCGCCGCGGAAGAGTCCTTCGCGAATGATGTCGGCGGCACGTCCCGGCCCCATTGTTAAAACAGTTACGGTAGACCCCCGGTGAGCGTCCTTCAGTCGAAGCGCTTGTTCCAATGCGTTCAAGTCTTCGGGGTTGAAGATAGCGGGCAGCGCCGCGCGGTTTACAGTTCCGTCGGCTTTCATGGCATCCTTCCCAACGTTTCGTGTGTCGGGAACTTGTTTTGCCAATACAACAATTTTCAAACTCATGTTATTAATTTTAGTATTAGTATTTCTACGAGTTAGCAGCCAGTAGCGTAGTAGTAATTTGTCTTGCTATCTAAACTATCCGGTTAACTATGAGTGTGCAAATTTAGTCAAACACTTGGTTCTGACAAGGAAACCGCCTAAAAAATGCACAAGATTAAGATTTTTGAGCAAAAAGCCTTTCCTTTTTATCTTCCCGCAATCCGTTTCCTTTTCATCGGTAAATGCGTTTCAGACCTTTTCGGAGCTTGCCTTCGGTCTGTCTTTATGAAATAAATATTGGGCGGAAAGTTGCGGAGCAGGCACATGGCTCCAAAGAAATAGAGGGGATGTCGAAGCCCAAGCACAGCGAAGATGAGCTTCTAATCTGAAATTCGGACTATCTTCAGTTGGCATAAAAATAGCCCTATCATTACCTCAACATGAAGTTTGATAGGGCTATTTATAAAGTTTGATAGGGCTATTTATATTTGCCTTTTACAACCCGCAAGTTTTCCGGGTGCTCAGTTTAGTTTTGGCGCATCCTCAATTCTTATGTCTCAATCGTTTTGATTCCCTTTTGCGGAGTACTCTCTTATAGTCTTATAGAAAGAGGGGATAGAAATGCGGAGCGGTTTATCTGATTCCCAACTTTTTGGCTATCTCTTTGGGAAGCGCATCCTTGTGCACGAGGATATTCATCGTCTTGTAAGCCACAAATGCTTTCGAAGCATACCAGATACCTTTGTATTTGTTGTTTGTTCCCCAAGAGTTCTTTACCATGAAATACTCTTTACCGTTTTGGTCTTTGGCGATACCGTAGATCTGCATTCCGTGGTCATCGGTCGTTTCCCAGTTGTCGTAGGCTTCCTGACGCATTTCTTGTGTGATTGCCATTTCCTGAAGCGGCTTCGAGGTAAGTTCTTTGCGTTTGTCCGTAGCGGTCAGTCCGGTCCATCTGGCCATATCCGATCCGGTAAGTTCCGCCCCTTTGTTCGCGTCGGGCATTACAGCGATACCGTCGCGTGTAAATCCTTTTTCGCTGACATCGCTTCCCCATGCGAATGTATAGCCTTTTCTGACAGCGTTGTCCATTACAGCCATCAATTCGTCTATCGGCAAGTTGTACGATAAACCGTTACGCCAGTTATCCTGAATTTCGAGGGCGAACTGTGTGTAAAAAGGATGATGGGTATACGAAGTCAACGAAACGTAGTCTTCCGCTTTCAGCCCCAATGATTCGGCGAATGTCATCGGCGTGTATTCTTTCCCTTTGTATGTGAATTTCTCGGGGCATTCTCCCAAATAAGTATCGTAAATGGCGCTTAGTCCTTTTTTCCATACGGGCGATAGCTTGGTAAGTTTGCTTTGGGCGATGGCTTTTACGTATCCTTCGGCCACTGCGTCGACTTCATTGTGCACGTGCATCGAATCGCCGTACATGATTCCCGGCATTACCTCCTGCGGAACCAGTCCGTAGTGCTTCATGCAGAACACTACATCGTAAAAGCTTCCGCCCGGAGAGAAGGAGTTATCTCCGTGGTAGCGTACATAGTTCACGCCACGATCTTGCATGGTTTTGTGCACAACGAACATTTCGGATAAATCGTATTCGCCTTTTCCTGTACGCAGCAATTCGGATTCGAGAAATCCCAACCCCGAAAAGCTCCAGCAAGTGCTCGAACGGTTTTGATTTTTGATGGATGTAATGGGGTTTTCTTTCACCGTTGTGAATACAAAACCCTCTTTTTCTTTTGTGTCTTGTGCCATTGCGCTCAAGCCGAGTAAGCCTAAAGTGGCAATAAGAATCGTTTTTTTCATTCTTTTTTATGAGTTTAATGATTAAGTTTGTTTTGCATGCAAAGATAAAAATCCTATCTTGAAATTCATTGTTTTACGTATACATTTGCATGAAAAAAGAATGAATATTGTTTTTTGCGCAGACAATGGCTTACCTTTCCTTGTCTTGAACGCTGTAGAGCAGACCGGAGAGATGATAAACTTTCAACAGAGTATCACTATTCTTCTGTTTGGGTGGTAATGACGTAATCTTCTTTGATAAATTCATCATATACCTTTCTGGGATGATCGAATGAAGCCGTACCGTTTCTTTCTTCGTTGAAATTCGCGCGGCGGAATTGCTTCAGTTTGAGGTTGTCTTCGGCATATTCTCTCAGCTTCTTGTGTTCGCGTCCGTATAGCGAGCTTTCTATCACTTCAGAGTCGAGGAGATTCTCCTTAGGCGTAATGGTAGGCAGAAGCACTTGTTCCAACAATCCCCGATAAGCGCCGTTATATTCGCACCACACCACGTTATTGACCATGTATATCCGATAGACATACTTAGACCATGCTGTTCTGATTTCAATTTCCTTTTCGTAGATTTCAATAACAGCTTCCGAACCGTAGGCTTCATCACGAATGGCTACGGTGGTGCGTCCCTGAAGTTTTTCCCTGATGGTGGTAGCCCATTTGGGCGAGTTCATGATTTCCTCGATAATCTCGGGCAGTTTTTCTTTGATTTCAAATACGATTCTCATAGCGTTTGCCTGCAATCAGGACTTGTTTTACGATTTATCTCTAAGTTTTCCGGGTCCTTTAAAGTTATATAAAATGTTGCAGAAAAACAAAGTTTCGCTTGATTATTCTCTATTTTTACCAAAAATACCTACTTTTTTATCTATTTATCTATGAATGTACGATAAAATGGAAAATGTTTAATGTTTTATCTCGTGTATGGAAACAGCTTAATTATTTATTCCGTTTTCCCTGTATAATTGTTCGTGTCCTACGGGCTATGGATATACCGTGCCGAGTATATATATGCTTACCGTGGTGGCCATATATATACACCATGTGGGTTAGATATCTGCCTTTTTCTTACTGATAAAGTTGCTTTTTCGTTTCGAAAATCGGGCGCGTGTGTGTTATGCTTTCTTTTCCGGTTTTTGCGAACGGCTCATTGTTTGCTTCTAATGCTCCTGCCACCTTGCGTTCGGACTGCATCGTGTTCGTCCTGAGGCTTGCAGGTCCCCGGCAACGTTTTCTTGGGCTTCTGTTTGGGCTACATGATGTTTGCTTAAAAAGCCCGCCGTGTTTTTTTCAAAGCCCGCCGTGTTTGATTTCAAAGCCCGCCGCCTTTTTTTCAAAGCCCGCCGTGTTTGAAAAGAAGTGTCCCGATAGTTCTGATAGTCGTTTGGATTTGTCGGAACCGAAAGTGCGCGAGGTTCGTTCCCCGCGCTTTAAATCCGGGAAACGGACGATTCGAGCGGCAGGCAAACCGATCGGTGAAATTTGATTAAGCCTTCCATCGGGCTTTGAAGCACTTGCCCCATTTGCATGCCCATCGCCTGCACGGCTTCTTCCAGCACGTCCTTGTAGTAAAAAGCGACGGAACCAGTGAAGTGAACCGGCAAGTTACGCCGGTCGTATTGCATCACGTTTCTTTTCAGGAAGTCTTTAAAGCTGTTCAAGACAAGCTGATGCACTTCGGGAACGGCGATGCGGCGGGCAAGGAAAGGAGAGAGGCTTGCCAGAAAACGATTGGGGAAAGGGCGCCGGTAGACGCGGTCGATAATCTCAGCCGGAGTAAGATTGAATTCGTTCAGGAACTCCTCTTTCATCCCCGCAGGCATCCGATTCTTCAGCAGATTGCCTACCAGTAATTTCCCCAGCACCGCAGCGCTGCCTTCATCGCCCAATATGAATCCTAACGGAGATACGTTCTGTACAATCTCCGTGCCGTCGTAATAGCAGGAGTTCGAACCTGTGCCCATGATGCAGGCTATGCCCGCTCGGTGTCCGCATAGGCTGCGTGCGGCGGCAAGCATGTCGCTGCTCACTTCTATCGAACCCTCTACCTGCAGATGAGCAGTGAGCGCCCGCTTCACAACGTCAATTTTATCGGGGAAAGCGCATCCCGCCCCATAGAAGTGGATGTGCCCGAACCGGCGCTCCGGCAAGTGGGGCAATAAATTCTGTCGTATCTCTTCGCAAATCTCCTCTTCCGACTGGAAGAACGGATTCGTCCCTTGAGTTCTTATCCGTTTTACGATGCCTTCATGGTCTACCGCGCACCAGTCGGTTTTGGTAGATCCGCTATCCGCTATTAGAATCATTCTCTTTATGTTATCTCTCTTTTTATTTTTAAATCGTGCAAAGATAATACAAAAAAATCTTTGCGTATGATTTTATATTGTACTTTTGTGAAAACTAACAATCGTATACGTATGAAAACCGTGAAACTGATCACCTGTAACGATGCCATGCAGGCGCATATTCTTCAGGGGGCATTGAGGAATGAGGGGATTGAATCGCTGCTGCACAACGAAAATTTCTCGACGTTGATGAAAAGTTACATAAGCAATATAGCCGGAGTAGACATTTTCGTGCTCGAAGAAGATTACGACAAAGCCGTGCAGGTGTTGAAAGACAACCAAAGCTGGGAAGAAGAGCTGACTTTATGCCCTTATTGCGGCTCGTTGCATATCCGCTTTGTGTTGAAGAAAGGAAAGAAGATACGCGCGTTTGCGGCAGCCGCGCTCTCTTTGCTGTCGCAGGCTCCTCCGGGAAGCAATCATTGGGAGTATGTATGCAATGAGTGCCGGCGGAGGTTCGAGAAGCCCGTGTCCCGGTTCGAACCTTCCGATAAAACGCAGGAATAATAAAATAAAAACATATCAGTATGCATAAGAAAAAACTCTTGTTGTCCGTTGCTTTTTTGCTTTCGTTGCCCGTCTCTTTCGCGGCAAGAGTAGACACGTTATGGATAAGAAGCGCGTCGATGCAGCGGGATGTTCAGGTAGTGGCGGTCATCCCCGACGTGTCCGGCGGAAAGAAAGCGGTGGCTTGTCCGGTTGTTTACCTGCTTCACGGATACAGCGGGAATGCAAAGAGCTGGATCGCGATTAAGCCCGACTTGCCGAAGATTGCCGATGAAAAAGGAATCATTTTCGTTTGTCCCGACGGAAAGAACAGTTGGTACTGGGACAGTCCGAAGAATCCGTCGTACCGTTACGAAACCTTTGTTTCGTCGGAACTGGTGGAGTATATCGACACCCATTATGCGACGATACCCCACCGGAAAGCCCGTGCCATCACCGGCTTGAGCATGGGCGGACACGGCGCATTGTGGATTTCCTTCCGGCATAAAGATACCTTCGGTGCAGGCGGAAGCACCAGCGGCGGGGTAGACATACGTCCGTTTCCGAGAAATTGGGAAATCTCCAAGCTGTTGGGAGAGTTTGCCGCCAATAAAAAGACGTGGGACGAGCATAGCGTAGTGAATCAAACAGACAGAATAGAAAATGGCGACTTGGCGATAATAATTGATTGCGGCGAGGGAGACTTTTTCTTGAACGTAAATAAAGAGTTGCACGAACGACTGCTGGGACGCAAAATCGACCATGACTTTATCGTGCGTCCGGGAGCACACAACGCCGATTATTGGAGAAACTCCATCGACTATCATATCCTGTTTTTCGACAAGTTCTTCAGGAAATAAACTGCCGGAGATCGGTTTTTAGAAGTTCCCTGCCGCAAATACCGCCTTGCTCTTTTTTCTTTTATCGTGCAACAGATGCAGGATGATATGCGCGCCTTTTCCGGTTTGTGTTTTTGCAAAAGAGTTTTCGTGCGGCGCGAACGGCGGGAAAAGGGTCGTTGAATGGCGAGGCCGGGCGCAAGCGTTTCTTTTTCAAGATGCAAGCGTCCAAGCAAATGGGATATACGCCGGGACATTTCAGTGCAAGTGTTTCTTTTTCAAGATGCAAGTGTTTCTTTTTTTAAGGGGCGGGAGAATCGGTGGGCATCGAGTTGTAGCGAAGCTATCGGTGCGAGGCTCTGTTTTTGAAGGGCTTCGCCTGCGGAAATGCTTTTCGAGTGAAAATGAATCTTTGTTTTTTCGAGCAGAATCGAATGCTTTTTCAAAAGGCAGCAGAGGCTCTGCCATTTATGAACAAAAGCTTTGTTACGGGTAAACACAGCCTCTGCCTGCTGTAAACAGAGCTTCTATTGCATGCAAACGCAGCTAAAAAGAAAGAAGGCGGAGGAGTTTATCGCTGTAAACAGAGCTTCTATTGCATGCAAACGCAGCTGTATCATGTCACGTGGCTCTACAAGCTCGCTGTAAACAGAGATTCTATTGCACGCAAACGCAGCCTCTTCCTGCTGCAAACAGAGCCTCTGTTGCATGAAAGCTAACTTGATGAAAATGGGAATGGACTGCCGGATAGCTGTGGACAAGGCTTTTGTTGCATGCAAACACAGCCTCTGCCTGCGGCAAACAGAGCCTATGTGATGAGGAAATGAACCCTTTGTCATGTGACAGGTTCCATTCTCATTGTGCACGGATGAAGCGTTCGTTCCGCCACCGCGCACATACGTCTTGCTCCGCTCTCCGGCTTTATTTTTCTTCCTTGGCGGGCGGATAGTTTCCCGCCAGCGTTTCGAGGGCTATCTTCAACAACCGCTCTTCGGGATTGCCGAAAGGCAGATAGCGGCTGTAGTCCGTCTTTCCGTCTATCGAGGTTTCGCTTATGACGAAGTCGCTTGCGGGAGAGATGGGACCGTATGTCGTCTTTTTATCGGGACGGTATATGGCACACACCACCGGGTTGACAGCCCACCTGAGCTCTTCGTTGGCGAATGATTCGGTAGCCATGTTTTGCCCTTTCGTCGCGCTCCCTATGGTGATGATGGCAGGGACTTCGTTTTCCCGGTAAAGACCGCTGATCAACATTTCCGCCATTCCGGCCGTCTCTCCGCTTGTAATGACGAACAACAACTGTTGGTTGAGGTTGACGCCGCCCTTCAGCACTTCACGGTCGAGGGTGATTTCGCGGTTCTTCTCCGACTGCTTGTCGTTGTATTCCAGATAAGCCATCGACGTTCCCAAGCGTGATTCGGGAGCCAGAATCGTTCCCAGCAACTGTACGCAATCTGGCGTTCCACCCGTGTTGTGGCGGAGGTCGAGGATGGTTGCCTTCACTTCCGCTTCCCGGAATTCGCGCGAGATCTTCCGCAACAGATCGTTATACTTTTGCGGTTCGGCTTTTGTTCCGGCCGTAAAACTGTTGTACATCAGGTAGCCTACCTTGCCTGCCGGCGCCACCGTGAGTATTTTGTACGCATGCACGGGGTTGTCTTCCACCGTTTCGGCAGCCCCCAGCCTGATTGTTTTTCCGTTCGGCACAACCTTCCATACCTTTACAGGCTCCGTTCCTTCTTCCGCTTCCGGCGTTACCTCTTGCCACGATCCCATCGTCAGGTCCATCGCACGGGTGCCCTGCAGCAACTCCTCCTCCTCTTTCTTGGTGATGTGCCGCCCGTCTGCCTGCATGATCCAGTTGCCTCGTTGCAGTCCGGCGCGTTCGGCGGGAGAGCCCGGAATCACGTAAGTCACCAATGCGTTGTAGTTCGTTTCCGAATCGGCGTCTTTTACGAGCGAATATTTGAACCCGTAAGTGGGAGCCGGTGCATCCCGCAGCTCATTTACGAACGAATACTTATCTTTCTCCGATTTGATTTTGGTCAGAAACACTGCCGGGTCGAGAAACGGGTTTACCTCCTTGTAAGAAGGCAGCTCTTGATACCACAAATAGTGCTCCTGCATGATGCGATGCATCCATGTGTCTACCGCAGTTTCCTCCTCGTACTCCTTCCAACGGTCTTCTCCGCAGGAAGAGAAAATGCCGGCGCACACCGCCGCCAGAGCGGGCAAAAGAAATATCTTTCTAATAATTGTCGTCATAAAAACAGCTTTTTACTTCGCAAATGTAGGAAATACTTTCCTCATCTACCATATTTATGGTATAAAATTGGCCCGATTGTGCCATTGCGTGCACGAAGCTTTTGCTCTATCTTTGCATCCGCTTATAAGGTCGCGGATGCGAGCCGGATGCTTATTGAGCGGATAATATAATAATTAGTTTTGTGAATATTGCAGCATTATTGTCCGGAGGTGTCGACAGTTCGGTTGTCGTGCACCTCCTTTGCGAGCACGGGTATAAGCCGGCTCTTTTCTATATAAAAATCGGGATGGACGGCGCGGCGCATATGGATTGCCCCGCCGAAGAAGACATCGAGCTTGCCACAGCCACCGCCCGCAAGTACGGGCTGCCGCTCGAAATCGTGGATCTGCACCGCGAGTATTGGGACAATGTGGCGGCTTATGCCATCGACAAGATACGCAAGGGACTGACACCCAACCCCGATGTGATGTGCAACAAGCTCATCAAGTTCGGGTGTTTCGAGCAGCGCGTGGGCAGGCATTTCGATTTCACCGCCACGGGACATTACGCTTCCACCGTCGAATTGGAGGGGAAAACTTGGCTGGCTACCGCCAAAGATGCGTTGAAAGACCAGACCGACTTCCTGGCGCAGATCGATTATTTGCAAGTCTCCAAACTGATGTTTCCCCTCGGCGGACTGATGAAGCGGGAGGTGAGGGAGATTGCGTCGAAAGCCGGACTGCCCGCCGCCAAAAGGAAAGACAGTCAGGGGATTTGCTTCTTGGGAAAGGTGAACTACAATGATTTTGTCCGCCGTTTCCTTGGCGAAAAGCAGGGGGCGATCGTGGAATATGAGTCGGGAAAGCGGATCGGAACCCATCTGGGCTATTGGTTCCACACCATCGGACAGCGGAAAGGGCTCGGATTGAGCGGCGGCCCGTGGTTTGTGGTGAAGAAAGATATCGAAGAAAACGTGGTGTACGTATCGCGAGGCTATGGAGTGGAGACGCAATACGGCAATGAATTCGTCATGAACGGCTTCCATTTCATTACGGACAATCCTTGGGGCGCGGCGGAGAATGGGGCGGAAGTCACCTTTAAGATACGCCATACACCTGAGTTTACGTGTGGAAAGCTTTTTCGCGAAGGCGAAAACCGCTTCCGCATCCTGTCGTCCGAAAAGTTGCAAGGCATCGCTCCGGGACAGTTCGGGGTGATTTACGACCGTGAATCGAAGATTTGTATAGGAAGCGGAGAGATCTGCCGCAATGCCTGATGTTGCGGCAGACCGTCTCCGTCCGTCACCATACCCTTTTTAGTCTTTTTACCCAGATGGCGTATCCTTCCTCGTTCAGATGCAGGCCGTCGTTGGTCAGCTCCTTCCGCAGTATGTTCGTTCCCTTTTCGATGAAACGCGGGAAAAGGTCGACGTACGTAATCTTCTTTTCTTTTGCCAACGCACGCAGCTTGGCATTGATGGCGGGAATCGTGTCCGTCTTTCCCGTCATTCGCTTGTAGCGTCCGAAACTTTCGTTTATGGGCAGAAGGCTTTGCAGGTAGAGTTTTGTGCCGGGCGACTCCCTGCGGATGCGCTCTACCGTCATGCGAATCATACCGGCAATGCTGTCGGCGGTCAGATCGTGCGATACATCGTTTACACCGATGAGCAGAAACAGCTGGGCAGGCTCTCCGGGCAATATCTGATGCAGGCGGTCGTACACTCCCATCACCTCGTCTCCGATGATTCCGCGGTTTATCACATGCTTTCTGCCGAGTCTCGCCGACCAGTCTCCGCCGTTTTCCGTCAGGCTGTTGCCCAGCATCACGATGTCTTTCGACGTTACGGGAGGCTCGTCCGCAAACTGGCGGTACCGCGCGTAATAGTGATCAGTGTACTTACCGGCAACTTGTCCGCTGTCGGCGCCGCATTTCGCTTGCTCGTGCGATGCTTTCCCCGAAGACTGCGCGACGGCTGTCTGTAAGGTTATCGAGAGCAGAAAAACAGATAGAATCGTTTTCATTTTCCGTGAGTTTATAGATGTATTCCGGCTGATGAATGAGCGGAAAGCCAGATGCCTGTTATCGCCTTCCTTCGTTGTAAGCATCTGTCGCCTTTTTTACCGAACCGTGCATCAGCAGCAATGCTTTGGCTTTGCCGTAGTCCAGTCCGAGTTCTTCCACCAGCATGCGCGTGCCCCGGTCTACGAGTTTCTTATTGCTTAGTTGCATGTTCACCATCTTGTTGCCTTTCACACGCCCCAACCGGATCATTACCGAAGTGGTGATCATGTTCAGAATCATCTTCTGTCCCGTGCCCGACTTCATGCGCGAACTCCCCGTCACATACTCCGGGCCTACGATCATTTCAATCGGTATGTCCGCCTCGGCCGCCATCGGCGAATCGGGATTGCTGGTGATGCAGGCGGTCAGAATACCGTGTTCGCGGGCCTCGTGCAATGCGCCGATGACGTAGGGCGTTGTGCCCGAAGCGGCGATTCCGATGACCGTATCTTTGTCGGTGACATTGTTTTCGATCAGTTCCTCCCATCCGCGGTGAATATCATCTTCCGCGTTTTCCACCGGATTGCGGAGGGCCGTGTCTCCGCCCGCGATGAGTCCGATCACCAGCGTAGGAGGCATGCCGAAGGTAGGCGGAATCTCCGACGCGTCGAGCACGCCGAGCCTTCCGCTCGTTCCTGCGCCCATGTAAAAGATACGCCCGCCTTGTTTCATGCGCGGCACAATCCGGTTCACCAGTTTCTCTATTTGCGGAATCACCTTCTCAACAGCCAACGGCACCTTACGGTCTTCTGCGTTGATGTCTTCCAGTATCTCCCGGACAGACTTCTTGTCTAAGTCGTTGTAGAGCGAAGGTTGCTCTGAAATCTTTATAAAAGCCATAATTCTTGTTGTTGCCAGTTATGATTTATGATACCGTATAAGTCCTTCCATAGGACTTTGGATGATTGTTCCTATGCGGATTCCCTTCTCTTCGGCGGCCTCTTCCAGCACCTCTTTGTAGTGATAGGCTACCGATCCTACGAAATGTACCTTATGCTTTTGATATTCGTATTGCATCACATTCCGCTCCAGAAAATCCTTGAAGCTCTCGAGCACAAGCCTGTGGATGGCCGGTTCCCGGATGTTTTGCGCCAGAAAGGGGGATAAGCTTGCCAGGAAACGGTTGGGAAAAGGCTTGCGGTATACATTGTCGATAATTGTCGCCGGGGTCAGGTCGAATTGTTTGAGGAATTTATCTTTCAGTTCCCGGCTTATCTGATTCTTCAGGATATCGCCTACAAGCCGTTTTCCCAGATAAGCTCCGCTGCCCTCGTCGCCCAGTATGAATCCCAAAGGAGAAACGTTGTTCGCGATTTTCCTGCCGTCGTAGTAGCAGGAATTCGAACCGGTTCCCATGATGCATGCGATTCCCGCTTCGTGTCCGCAAAGGGCGCGCGCAGCGGCGAGCATATCGGTGCATACTTCTATATCCCGCTTCACCCGAAAGTGGCGGCCGACGGCCCGGCGCACCATCTCGATTTTGTCGGGAAACGCACAACCCGCGCCGTAGAAATAAACGGCGTCCAATTCATTGGTTTGCAACTGAGGAAGAAGAGCGGTCGCAATTTCATCGCCGATTTCTTCTTCCGTCTGAAAGAACGGATTGGTGCCTTTCGTGCAAATCCGTTGCAGGGCTTTTCCATGCTCTGCGACGCACCAATCTGTTTTGGTAGATCCGCTGTCTGCTATTAATATCATGTAATTGTTTTATATTAAAGTTCGGGCTTCTGTATGAAAGCCGTTTGGTTTATATTTTGATGTAAATTTTTCTTTTATAAAGTTGGTAGCCGATGCACCAGTTGAAGACTATGAATATCACTGCAAAAGCGAATGATCCTCCGGTTTCTCCGAATACCGGCATGAGCATTTCCTGATACATAAACCGGCGTATACTCATCATTTCGCCCGCATACGGAATCCGGATGCTTCCGGTGAGGATGCTTAACACGCCGCCCAACACGTACATAAATAGCGGGTTGACGCCGAATGCTTCGAAAAAGAGGCTCCACTTCTTATGTCCTTTCACGTCGATGATCCAAGTGAGTAGCGCCAGCAAGCTGGAGGCGAGACCGCATGTGGTGAGGACGAATGTAGGCGACCATATCTTTTTGTTGACGGGGCAGCCATAGCTTAGCAAAAGCCCTGAGAAAGTAAGAATGGTACCTACAATGAACAGGGTATTGATTATATCTTTATGCTCTTTGTGGGTCTCTTTGTTGAAAATGATACGTCCTACGCAGAATCCCAGCAGTACGTGCGCGATGGAGGGGATGGTGCTTAGAATGCCTTCAGGATCTATCCCGTTGTCGTTGTACATGTGCGCCGGCGTAAGAACGGAACGGTCGACGACAGAAAGTATGTTCGTCTCATCATACGCGAACCCGTTTCCCGCCATCAGCAACAGGAAATATCCGGTTAGTAAAGCGGCAATCAAATACGGTATATAACGGTGCTTCACGGTTAGCGCGACGATTGAAGCGGCTCCGTAGCAAACCGCCAGACGTTGCATGACACCGGATATGCGTATGCGGTCGAAAGTCCATACCGCGTTCCAAAGCTTTTCGCCGAAGCTGAGCCCGTCCGGCGCCGACGGCCAATAGTAGCAGAATTTAGAGAACCATCCGATGGCGATGCCTATTAAAAAGATTACCAAAGTTCGCCTGAGTATTTTCATTCCGGCAGCGCGGCTGAATTGAAAATCGTACTTCTTCAGTGAGATATAGGTCGATATCCCCATGATGAACATGAAGAACGGAAAGACCAGATCGGTGGGAGTGAGCCCGTTCCATTCGGCATGTCGCAAAGGAGCATAGATGTGAGACCATGTTCCGGGATTGTTTACCATGATCATTCCTGCGATTGTAATGCCTCGCAGGATGTCGAGCGAAAGAATCCGTTGGCTTGTATGGGAAGTTTTCATGAGTCTTGTTTCATTTTACGCATCCGGAATCATCCGGTCGCTTACGGTTTATTTATACAAATAATACTTCTTGGATAATTTGCGGAAATCCTCCACATCCTTGTACCAGTAATCACGGATATCTTCCCAACGGTTGCGCTTCGAAAAGCGTTCGCGTATCTGTTTCGACCCGCTGACAAGGTCGAACATGCGGAACCGCCCTTTATCGGCATGGTCGAATATGGCACGGTCGGGGTAAAGAGCCGCCGCTTCCTGCATGACGAGGAACTGTATCTCGCTTAGCGGAGCTTTTTTGAAGTCCGTGATATGCACTTGTACGCCTTGTAAATGCTCACCCTTGCCTGTGGAATAGAACGGTTTGATGTGTATGGGGCGGAACACAACGCCGGGTACGTTGAGGCCGTTCAGCCTCTTTGCCAGTTTCTCCGCCTCTATCCATGCAGCCGCGAACATCTGGAAAGGAATGGTATAGCCTACGCCGATCGACATGTATTGCAGTTCTCCCAGAATGCCGCTCACGGGATAGAAGAATGCGGAGTGAGGGTGGGGGATATGCGGTGAAGAAGGTACCCATTGCAATCCCGTCTGCCTGTAATCCATTTTGCGTTTCCACCCTTTCATCTTAACCACATGCAGTTTGCATTGCTTCTTGTCTTTCAGCATCCGTTCGCCGTTCAGCATCAGAGCCAGCTCGCCGGCTGTCAGACCGTAGAGATAAGGTATCTTGAATTGGCTGACAAAGGAGACGCAGTCGTCTTCCGTGAGGTTGCCTTCTATTTTTATTCCGCCCAACGGATTGGGGCGGTCCAGTACCACAAATTCTTTTCCGTTTTCCGCGGCGGCTTCCATAGCCAGTCCCATCGTACTGATATAAGTAAAGGAGCGGCAGCCTATATCCTGAATGTCATATACCAGCACATCGATGTCTTTCAGCATCTCCGGAGCGGGCTTGCGGGTTTTTCCATAGAGAGAATACACCGGAAGCCCTGTGGCGGCGTCCTTCATATCCTCTACTTTATCTCCGGCATGCACGTCTCCCCGCACACCGTGTTCGGGGCCGTACAAGGCGACGAGGTCGACATTGGGAGCTTGATGAAGAATGTCGATGGTCGATTTCATCCGGTTGTCGACTCCCGTAGGATTGGTGATCAATCCTACCCGTTTGCCTTCCAAACATTTGAACTGTTCTCTCTTCAAGACTTCTATTCCGGTTTTTACCGTTATTTTCTGTGCCTGAATATTGCCGTATAAGGTAAGCGACAAACAGATAAGAAATACTTTTTTCATCATGACTTTATTCTTTATAATTGGTTGTAAACACACAGAAACACATCTTCTTTTATTGCTCTTTTTTCTTTCCGAAGTTCGGATCGATGCGTATGAACGCGCATACTGCAATGGTGGCTATGCAGCATATCATCGTCCACACAAAGAAATGGCGGTATCCGATTGTTTCCTGAAGCCAGCCCGCAGCCATGCCCGGAAGCATCATTCCCAGCGCCATAAAGCCGGTACAGATGGCGTAATGGGCCGTTTTGTGCTCTCCTTCGGAGAAATAAATCAGGTATAGCATATACGCGGTGAAACCGAAACCGTAACCGAACTGCTCGATGAACACGCAGATGTTGATTGTCAGCAATGAATGGTCTTGGACGTAGCTCAAATAAACAAATGTCAGACAGGTGAGCGACATGCTCCATGCCATCGGCCATAACCATTTCTTAAGCCCTCCTTTGGCGGCGACGATTCCTCCGATGATTCCTCCCAGCGTCAGTCCGATGATGCCGATCGTTCCATAGACAAAGCCGACCTGCCCGGTAGTCAATCCCAGTCCTCCTTTATCTACCGGGTCGAGAAGGAAAGGATTGATCAGCTTCACCAATTGCGCTTCGGGCAGGCGGTACAACAGCATGAAAAGAATGGCTGTAAACGCTTGCTTCTTGGTAAAGAAAGTTTTGAAGGTTTCGAAAAACTCTTTCATGATATTTCGCGCGCTGATATCCGCCGCCGCATGGTCGGATGCCGGTTTCGGCAAAACCCAGTTGTGGTAAACACTGACCAGGAAGAAGAAGACCGACAAGGAGATGAATACCATGAGCCAGGCAAACGGTATATTCCCGGAGGCGCCTTCGAATGTGGCGCTTGTGGCCGACTGTATTTTATGATCGATATGGAAAAGCAGATAAGCCGGCTTGTTCCAATTGGCTTCGGTGAATTCAAAGCGGGTGGCAAGCTTGTTCTGCTCCAGCCTGATGCTTTGGTCTCCTTCTTTAAAGGTAACGTTCAGCACCTTCGTCTCATCGGCTGCCGGTTTTTTGTTCAGACGTACGCCTACAACCACCACATTGTTGATCTGTTCTTTGGCGGTTTCCCGTTTTTCTCCGAACACATCCCGCACCCATGCCGTAAATCCGCTCTCTTGGGGAGCGTCTGTTCCTTTTACTTTTTCAGCGCCCGATGTCCGTTCTTTCTCGGCGGGCACAAATTTATTGGCGATGTTCCACTCTCTGACTTGCTTTTCCAGCTCCGCTATTTGCGTTTTTATTGCTGTCGGGTCGTCGCTTTCGGGCATTACTCCTGCTTTTACGATGGAAGAAGTATAGACGAACCGCATTTCATCACCGGCATTTATCTCTGTTTCCTCAAATGTCGGCAAAGTGAGGGTATGCGTATAAGCAGGAGAAGCTTCTATCTGTAGCATGGCGGGCGATAAGCCGGTTCCGGTTTCGATGAGTCCTGCTATGATAACCAGCAATCCTTGTCCCGCTACGGTGGCGATGCGGTAGAACGTGCTTCGGATTCCCACATACAACGACTGTTCGTGTTCGGTCAGTGCGTGCATATAAAAACCGTCGGCGGCGATGTCATGCGTGGCGGAAGTAAAACCTACAATCCAGAATACCGCCAATGTCAACTGGAAAAAGAAAGAAGTCGGTATGCAGAAAGCTATTCCCGCAAGTGCGAAAGCCAATATCCATTGCATGGTAAGCGTCCACCAGCGTTTGGTTTTAATGAGGTCGACAAACGGACTCCAAAAAGGTTTGATAACCCATGGCAGATAAAGCCATCCGGTGTATAGCGCAATGTCGGTATTGGATATGCCTAAGCGTTTATACATGATTACGGAGATTGTCATCACGGCGACGTAAGGCAGTCCCTGAGCAAAGTATAACGTCGGTATCCATGCCCACGGACTGGTTTTCTTTTCTTGTTTGTTCACGATATTCATGATTTTGTTCTTTGTCTGATTACAGGATATTCTTTATTTGTATCTTCGGTCTATTTGGGCACCTATATAATAATGGAGCAGGATGGCGTCGTACCCGTACCCTTTTTCTCCCATAACGGCGGCTCCTATCTGGCATAAGCCGACTCCGTGCCCCCATCCTGCGCCCGTGAGAGTGAAGCGGGCGGGTATGCCTTCTGCCGACACATTCTCTTTGTCGACCACAAAAGCGGAACTGTAAAGATGCGAAGGAGAGAGCGTGCGTCTTATCTCCAGTTCTTTGCCGATAGTCAATGTCTTTTTAGTCCCTGCGATTTTCAGCTTCCAGAGCCGTCCGCTTGTGCCTCGCGCCACGGGAACAAGATCGATGATTTGTCCGTAGTCGATGCCCGAACGCTCTTTGATTAGTGCCGACAACTCTTCTTGTGTGTAGGAAACCTGCCATCGGTAAAAGTCGGTGGTCTCCTGATCGTAGTTGTTGAGTACCTGCGACAATATTTTTTTGTCTGTGGTATGGCAGAAAGCCTGAGGAGAAGTGCGAATCCAGCGGTCGGCTTCTTCCTCGATTCTCAAATCGGGGAGCGGTTGGTTCACCGCCGGCGTGCTGTCCGTTTCCCAGTCTCTCTGTTTTGCCAGATAGGGATGTTCCGCGTCTTCCCAGCAATAACGAAACTCTTCGAACGCGCCTCCGCAGCATTTGGAGAATCGGGCGTCGCATATCTTGCGGTTGTAGGTCAGCACTTCCCCGCGAGTTGCCGCAATGGCTTGCCTGACCTTCTCCGTAGAAGCGCGGGTAATCCCCTGATATCGCTGGCAATGATCGTCGGCGCATACATCGAACAATGTATGGTCTTTATGGTCGTACCACCGGATGTGTTCTTCGTCGGTTTGCACGAACTCCGAATGATTGCTTCCCGCCGCCTTATGATCGGCCTTGCTTTTTTCTATTTGGGCCAACAGCCAGCTGCGCGAGATTACCGCGTGTGCTTTGAGCAATTCGAGCGATGCTGTCGCGCTCATTTCGCTGGAGATTACGCTCGTCAGGTAATCCTCTACCTTAACGATGTTGACGGCTGTCAGATGTTCTCCTTCCGTTATCAGCTTCAACGCTCCTGAGAAACGTTGGTTCTCCTTACGCTCCCAGTGGAAATTGATGCCGATTGTCACATCCAGCAGTTCGAACGAATCCTTCTCCGGGTTTTGCGGCTCAAACCGTAGCTCGTCGAAGTATTGTCCGTTCCACAAAACTTTCCCTTTGTCATAAACAGCCGTTTGTTTCCCTTCTGCAAAAGATATGTTTTGACGGTGTTCCGATCCTTCCCGTCCCTTCATTGCGAAGTTGCCGGAAAGAACAAACTCAATCTTCGGATTGAACAAAACACCCACCTCAACTTTCGGTTCTTCCATAATATAATGATGTCTTTAAGATTTCGTTTTTTTCTTTTTGTTTAATGCGATCCGGGCCTGAAGCTCCCAAGTGCGGATGCGGTCTTTATATAAATTATGATTGTTCTGTTTCACGATGTCCAGCGAAGCGTCGGAGTTGTCTTCCCAGCGGCGGCATAGATAAACGACGTCATATACACGGCCTATCTGATAGTGGCGCGAGAAGTTGAGCCCTAACGCATAATCTTCGCCGTAACTTGTATTGGGTGCTTTTATTTTTCTCAGAATCGGAGTATAGAACGCGCGGGGAGCGCCCAGCCCATTGATGCGCAGAGCATTGTTGCGTCCGTTTTCAGGAGTCCACTCTTTGTGGTCGATTATTCCCGGGGCAATCATGTTCATGTCAAAGTCTGTCATCATGTAGGTTCCTACCACCATCGCGCAGTTCTGCCGGTAGAATGCGTCGACCATGGTTGCCAGCGTGTTCTTGTCTTTGTAAACGTCGTCGCTGTCGAGCTGAACCGCAAACTTCCCGCACTTCTCATGATGCACGCCCAAATTCCAGCATCCGCCGATTCCCAGATCCTTGCGTTCGGGAATAAGATGGATGAGACGTTCGTCGTTCTTGAATTCGTCGATCGCTTCGGTGGTTCCGTCCGTCGAATGGTTATCGATGACAATGAGATTGAATTTGAACCCGGCCTCCTGACTCAGTACGGAACGGATCGCATCACGGATGGTACGTATCCGGTTGCGCACGGGGATAATGACAGACGCCTCATACTCTGAATGATCCTCGCTGAATTCTATTTTTTCAAATTCCGGTTCCAGATATCCGCCTATTTCCTTCAAATGTTCCGTACAAGCTTGTTCCATCTCGATCTGGCGATTGCGGTTTTTGGGATCGACATAATCAAACAATTTCTCTCCGCTTTTTCTTACGTCTTTCTCTATTTCGCTGTAAAGATACTCGTTTATATGTACCAGATCTGCCTTTTGGCTTATTTTTAGCCGTAAATCGTAAAGACCGGCAAAGTCGTAATCCGATTTCATGCGGGCCGCCGCATCTTTCAACGCCTGTGTGTCGAACAGCATCACGGAACCGAAGTCGAAATCATCTCTTAAAGAGCCTTGCTGATAGTCGATGACGGGAGCGGCCATTTGCTTTCCTTCTTTCATTTGATAGCGGTCGGCATACACCATGCCTGCCATGCTGTCGGAAGCGATTTGTATCATTCGTTCCAGAGCGAACATGCCCGTTTCCAATTCGGTCTCCTTTGTATAAAGAAGCGTATATTCCGCATCCGCGCTTTCGGCGATGGCCTTCATGGTGCGGCTGCTATGAAACTTGTCTATATTCAATAGCTTGCAACCGGGTAATGCTTCCGGCTGATTTCCGGTCGTCATCAGGTAGATATTTTTAATGATTCCGGTGCTTTGCAATACTTTTACGGTTTTTTCGATTTCTTCTTTCCCTATGTAGGGGAGGTAACAGCTGATTTTGCTCATATCTTTTTGTTTTTATGGTTTCAGTCTACCTTTAAAACTCCCGCTTCACCGCTTGTTGCGGTGAATACCACTTTCTTCCCGTTTACGGGAATCACTGTGTTTATCAAAGAATTTCCTATCTTATGCTTCCACAATATGCGTCCGTCCTTCCCGTTTAATGCAAAGATAAGTCCCTCTTTGGTGCTCCCGAACACGACTCCGTCTTTTTCCATCTGCATGGATGGGGCATGTTCGTAGCCGAATCCTACGTTTGCAGCCCATATTTGATGCGGTTTGTCGCCTTTTGCCGCATAACATACGATACTGTCATTCATTGTTTTGCTGAAGATACGTTCGCCGTCTTCACTCAATCCGATTGTTTCCCTTACTTTTGATTGGAAGGTACGCCACACTGTTTTCCCGGTATTCAGGTCGATGGCTGTCATCGCGCGTTGCGGATCTGTGATGAATACTTTGCCATGCGAAGAAACCGGCCATACGGCAGCAGGGGAAAAGTGCATGCGTGTCAGTCCGCCGGTCCATTTCCAAACTTCTTTGCCATTTGCTTTATGCAGTGCATAAAGCGTGTTGTCCCATGCGCCGAATACAACTTTATCATCTGTGACCAAAGGTTTTGTTTCTATATACCCTTTTACTTTATCATATTCCCATTTCAGTTTTCCGGTTCTGATATCGATGGCGCGAAATATGTGATCGCTGGCGCCGACATAAGCAATTCCGTTCTCTATCGTTACAGCCCCTAACACAGAGTCTTTGGCTTTAATCTTCCATAGCAGTCTTCCGTTCTTGGCGTTCAGGCCATAAATGTGACGGTCGGCCGAACCGAATACGACAATATTGTCGCTGAAAGCCGGAGTTCCTATAATTCGTTTTTCCGCATTGAAGCTCCAGAGCTTTTTGCCGTTCTTTAGTTTATAGGCAGTGAGGCGTCCCATATCGTCGCCCACAAAAATCTTATTTCCGGACACGGCGGGTGAACAGTAGATGCCTGCGCCTGTCTGTATCATCCATTGCTCCCTTACGTTCGGATACTCTTTGTTGACTGTGAAATCGGGATATTTTTCGGCTTTGCCCGCAGGGTCGTAATAAGACGATGTCAGAGAAAAACCGGCCTCTTTTTTCGGAGCCTCGTCGATGCGCTGCGTATATACATGTATGGAGTCCGAAGTCACTTCGTATATCCCATAGCCCGATTTGTTGTCTTTATCGCGTAAACTGCTTCGCATTAGTATTCCCGGAATCCCATCGTAACGCAAGTTGCGGAAACGGTGATAATGGCCGCCGATGAACATGCGGATATTGTATCGGCGTACCGCATCCGTTACTTCATACCAGTTGTCCACATCTCCGTCCGATAACGGATAATGCGTGACTAATACCACAGGCTGTCCTTGGGGAGCTTTATCCATTCTTTCCTGCATCCAAGCGATATCCTGAGGAACGACATGCCCGTATGCCATTCGCATCAGCGGTCCGGAATTGAAACCCATAAAAAGAATGCCTTTGTGCGTAAATTCGAATCGTTCGCTGCCGAAAACATCGGCAAAGGCAGTGCATCCCGATTCGCTCCACTTCGTTTCGTGGTTGCCCGGGACGACATAATATTTCACTTTCAGCAAGTCGAGACACGATTTTACCTTTTCTATTGTACTTCGGTCTCCTTCTTCCGTCAGGTCGCCTGTCACCAGCACAAAGTCGATGCTGTCCGTAGCGTTGATTTGCCGTATGCTGCGAAGCAAATCTTCGGTAGGGGCGGAATTGTTCGGACTGAGATGAGTATCCGTCAGTTGAATAAAACGAAACGGAGTGACTTGCGCCCCGGTTGGAAAAGCCAGCGAGTGTACGAACAGGATGGCTGCCAGTATCCTTTTTCTTATGGTTGAAAGTCGGTTCATGCGGTTATTCTTTTGTGTATTCGTCGAAGAAAGTTAAAATGGCGCTCATTAAACTGTTTCGTTCATCCTCCGTACGCAGCGTTTCGAAGGGAAATCCCAGTATGTATGTCTTGTAATTGCCGCAGTAGGCGACTCCCGCGCTTAAATTATTCTCGGAATATCGCATCACCGTATGAGCCGCTTTGTCTGCCGGCTCTATTGCGTCGGGCGATTCAGCTATGTAGCATTGGTCGTTCAGCTCTTGGTTGAATGAATAGTGAGCGGCGGGAAAACGGAACGGTGAAGCGACGCCTTTCGCCTTTCCCGTTCTTGCGGCTTGTCCTGCGCGCCATTTGTACTTCAGCACCTGCGAAGCGAATTGCTTGTCGCATTCTTTGCCGGGGTCAAGGGGGTTGTCCCATAAGTCGGTGCCTACGTATGCTCCGGAGATAAAGATGTTGCCTCCCTGCCTGCAATAAGCCTCGATGGCTTTTTGCATGGGTTGGGTGAAAGTCTTGAATTGCAAAGGCTTTATACCGCCTCTTCCCATTTTGGTCTGACGTTCTTTCCCTAAAATAAGGTCTACATGCTTATAATCGTTCAGATCGACTATGCTGTCTTCTACCGCCTCGTCGCTGCACGATACGAAAGAATATCCGGCATTCAGGATTGCGGCGCCGTGCACACTCGGATAATCGAACGTGTTTCCGCAGATGACTTGGGTTTCATAATCGGCATAGCTGTCGCCGAAGCCCGAGGCGTCATCGTCCATCCACGGAATTTGTCGGCGGTATTCTTTCATTCGCCCGATGTAACTGATGTCTTTCAGATAGGGTACTCCATGATCGAGCATGTCGAGGAATCCTGCAAGCATTTTGTCGCCGGGAGCGGGCGCTACGAAGTCGGCGGGCGCGCTGATCCGATCGAATGCATTGACGACGAGTACCGGTGGTTTCGCACGTCCTTCCGATAAGGTGGAAGATGCCACGCCGGCAGATAAAATTTCGGAGGGAAAGCTTTTTCCGCCTTTGTTGACGGCCGCTACTTTATAGCTGCAAACCACACCGGAGGGTAGCGTAGTCCGGTAACGATTCGTGCCCACCAATACTCCGCGGTCGAAGTCTCCGTCTCCGACACGGGTGTAAACGATATATTGTTCGGCTTTCGCGGTCGGTTCCAACGGGTCGTCCACCGGCTGCCAGCTCAATTCTATTTCGTTCGCTTCCGTCATTCGCAACGCCAGATGGTCTACCGGTAAAGGTTGAACCACATACGGCATCTGATATTGCGAGCAAATGAACTTCAGCATGCCTTTGTAGATTGCCCGGCTCACGGTGAAACGGAAGCGAGGATCCAGTCCGTATCTCATATCTGCGAAGTTTTGGTGAGAAAGCAGCTCGAGCAGCATGGCGGGAACGCGGGGGACGCGTGCCTCGAAATACGATTGATCCCACATTCCCCGGCGTGTCCATTGCGGCTCGTAAAGCGCGCGGATGTCGTTCACGATATCCGACTGAATGATATCCGTGAGATCGTGCGCCAGAGTGCGCGAAGCTCCGTTGGCATACATCCCGTCGTAAGAGGAAGAATGGTATATGCCCAGAGTTCCGATGATGGAATCGTTTAAAGTAGTGCCGGCATCGGAATGGAAAGCGAAAGCCAGATCGATGGGGATGTTTAGTCCTTTTTCAGACGGGTTGACAACAGAGCCGCCCGACAGATAGTTTACCCACATGCCCCTGCATTTGTAGTCGTCGGTATAGTCGTTTTTCCCTCGGCTCTCCGAATAAATGCTGTCGGGTACGCCCGCCCATTGCATCCAATAGCGGGCAGCTTCGCAGAAACGAGGATATCCCGATGTCTGATAGTCTCTTTTCCCAACAGGAAGGTAGTTGCTGTTGCCGGTTTCTTTTGCTTCATTTCCCGTATCGGAGCTTTTCACATTCTCCGTCGTGCCCTCCGCCGAGACAGCCCGGGCGATGTTTCCCATTCCGCCGCCGAATTTCACCGCATCGGCTGTCACCGTTTTTCCTGCCTTTCCGGAGATGTTGCTTAATACAACTTTTCCTTTGTCGCTTTTGCCGGCATCGAAAACAAATGTTCCCAAGTAAATCCAAGTGCCTCCGCCCATCTTCTGGTTTACTTTGAATTGCGTCGTGCCTCCGTTGTGATGAATGGTGTAGAGCGCGTCTTCCGTGCTGTTGGGCAAAGTCTTGTACGAAACATACACGGCATACTCTCCTTTTGCCGGAATGTCCGGTATCCATTCTGCCGTACTTTCCCTTTTCCCTTTCCTTACGCTTTCGATGCGGCGGTACGTGCCTTCGTTGAATGGATTTTCGAATTCGATGTATTGCGCACGGACGTGGGCGAATCCTTTACCTTCTCCTTGCTTCCAGCTTTTTTCAGCCGGCTTTTCTATATAAGCCGATTGTGTGTCACGGCTTCCGTCGTTGTCTACGATGATTTCTTCTCTTCGGCAATCCCGTTCGCGGGGGAGGAGCACATTAGCCCCCGCATTCTCCAGCATCGGCACCAGATAGGGAAGCACATAGCTTTGCGTGTATAAATCTTCCACGGTCTGGAAGATGCGCGCTCGTTGCCATTCCCAACGGTCGAGTTTGGCTTCGTAGTAGAAGCCATGGCTTTGCCACATCGCTATGTGGCGGTTGTACAATCCGTTCGTCGGCGTGTGTATGGCATCCGCTTCCCGCTTCAAAGGAGTCTTGCCTGCCGGATGAAACCTTTTTGCTTTTTTGTCCGCTTTGCTTCGGAAGGCTTGCGGAATCCATTCTTCGATTTTACGTCCGTGAGTGAAGACTTCCACTTTGAATCTGCTGAAGTTTTCCGGCAACAGCCGCCTGACGGTTTGATAAAGATCCGCTACGTTCTTTTCACGAAAAGGAATGTACGCGCAATTCATATTGGCAAAGAGTTGCAACGTTTTGTTTTTGCTGTTTATCGCCACTGAGTCTATTCTGACACGTCCTATCGAAACCTCTTTGCGGGCAGCCTCATTCAGGCGGCTTTCGATGGTGTCGAGTACATTTTTCGGTAGTTTTTGCGCGTTTGCCGGCGGGGGGAGAAGAAATGCCGTACATAGGGCGGCGAAAACAAGCAATTTCGAGGCGGTATTTCTGTGTGTCAAGTTATTCTCTTCTGTCTTTGGCAAGAATCTGCTTCTTGGGTTTGAAAAAGCCCGGAATATGCATACTCCAAAGGATGTGTTTATTGTGGCTATTAGAAATGAAGGAATCATATACAAACGTTTTTAAACGGTTAAACAGGTTTGTTGCAAAATGAGTTTTCAGCTTTCGGTGATCATTGACAGGCGTTTTCCATAGCCGTATCCGTCAAGCTTTATTTCCGGAACAAAGATAACATTTCTTTTGATATCGGAAACATTTGTTTACTATTTTTTGCTATTGCAAGCTTTAATTTGCATTTATTCCCTCGGCTCATGATGAGTTTCAGCCTGAGAATCGTTCTCTTCGTTTTGGACCATCTATGGTGTGCGTTGTTTCCCACATGGGCAACAAAAGTTTCCCCGGTGGGAAACAAAAGTTTCCACAGCGGGAAAATAAAGTTTCCCCAGTGGGAAACTTTTGTTTCATCAGCGTGAAACAAAATGGAAACTCCATCTTTCTGTTGCCATAGCGCGACATCCCGTGCTTCTTATCCGTATTTGCGGGCGTGATATAGGTTTGTCGAGCGCATCGTAAAGCTGTATGCCTAAAAATTCGCCCCTGTTGCAATCATCTGCGACAGGGGCGAATTTTGTTTTTAGGAATTTGTCAGCCAACTTCCGGCATTGCAATATTTCGTATGTGCAACTTCCGGCATGTCCGGCTGGTTATTTTTCCCATCCTTTGTTTTGTTTCAGGTTTTTGTTCAGGGTCAATTGTCCCGACGGAATAGGGTACAGATATTGGCGCGCCTCGAAAATACGTGTTTTATCCGCCGAAGCGTCTATATAAGTGCCGTCGACCAAAGATATGTCGATTCTCTTGTCGGTATCCGACGGGTTGGCATTGGCGTACTCGATGGCGGCTTTGATATTCGCCCCCTTCAGGATATCGGGATACTTCTTTGAGTCGAGCTTATCGAGCTGATGCCAGCGGATAAGGTCCCAATAACGCACCCAGTTGTCGATCATTAATTCGCACCGGCGACACCGGCGGATTTCCCACAAGAGGTTGCTCACTCCCATGTTGTTGGCAGGATCGGCTTCGGGCGTCAGGCTCATGGGAGGAAGACCTGCGCGTGCTTGCAGTTTGTTCACCGTTTTGTCTAGATCGTTCTGGTCGATAGTGCCCAGCTCGGCTTTGGCTTCCGCATAATTCAGATAGACTACGGACAGCCAGAATAGGGGAGCGTCGGTATAATTACGCCCTACATTCTGCCGATCGTTGACCGACATGGTAAGATTGTCGAATTTCCCGATTCCATAGCCGGTGGAAGAAGTCATTGTCGCTGCACCTTCGCCGCGTTGCCAACCCCAGTTTTTGAAGTAAACGATGGGATCGAGCAAAGCTCCCAAGCGGGCATCGCGTACGTCCAACAGTTTGCGGATATTAATGTAATGTGCGGTCAAGGGCTTGCCTTGAGCGTCTACGCCGGCATCCACCGTCATCAGTTCGCCCGCGTCGTTTTTGTTTTCAGAAGTTGTGGCAAGCGGTTTCCCGTCTTTAAACAAGAAGGCTTCGAAAGCATCTTTGGTGATGCCGCTTTGATTGGACGATGAACTTGTATAGTCGATGGTGGAATGCATGAAAACCTCCACTGCGTAAGCCTTGATGAAGATCATTTCGGGATTTTCTTTCAGGCTGATGGAATTATATATTTCCTTATAAGTTTTACTCAGCGAATAGTTCATCTTCATGATCTCCTCACAGGCTTTCACACACTCCTGCAGATATTTCTGAGTACGCGCGTTATCGGGAGCTTTCCCGTTTTCGGCTACTGTGCGGTACTTGCAGAATGTTCCTTCGAACAACGTGATATCTGCTTTCATGGCATAGGCCAGTCCTTTGTTCCAGAATGCTTTATTCGTTCCCGTGATGTTTTCGCAGGCGAAATTCAGATCTTCGAGTACCTTATCCATCACGATGTCGCGATCGAGCCGTTCGCCATACAACTCTTCTTCTTTTGCCGGGTCTATCACTTCGTCGATCCACTGAACATCTCCGTACATGCGCACCAGCTGGTAGTATTGCCAGGCCCTGTTCAAGCGGGCTACTCCTTCATAATACTTTTTGGTCGCTTCGTCGAGACTCGATATTTTCAAACCATGCAGAATGTAACCGATTCGGCGAATCTCTGTAAAGGGCAATTTCCAGTTTTCTGACGCGGCAGGCACGTTGACGTTCGCCCAGTCGGTAAAGGTTCCCGATGCCTGATCGTCGCTGAGAGATTTGAAGTAATACCAGCCTCCACCGCCGCCGTTTCCGTAGCCTGAGTAGTTCTCATATAGTTTATTGCATTGGTTTTCTACATTGTCGCGATTACTCCAATATGCCGGACTGTCCGTAAAGCGGTCCAATGGCTCCTTGTCGAGGAAGTCGTTACAGCTCATGAGAGATATTGATACGGCAACGATTCCATATATGTATTTCTTTTTCATATTCTTCTGTGTTTTAAGGTTGTTTAAAATGTTACTTGCAGACCGAACGAGAATGTGCGGGTAATGGGTTCCGTACGTCCCCAAGTTCCGTATGAGAGCTTTCCGTATCCTTCATCGACTTCCGGGTCGACGGGTAAATTACTGCCTTTGTGCAGCAGGAACAGGTTGCTGCCGCTGAAGTATACGCGTGCCTTTTCGATATAAGCCTTGCGGGTCAGGTGTTGGGGAATTGTGTATCCCAAAGTAACGTTCTTCAAACGAAGGTACGACATGTCGACCAAATATTTGTCCTGCGGGTAGTAGTTGTGGCAACCGTCTTCGATTCCCGATACGGTTCCTTTACCCTCATTGCCCGGATATAAACGCGGGAAGTCGTTTCCTTGGTTAATGTTCCACTGCCCTGTTGCATAATCGTAGCTGTTATAGCTCGTTTGGTTGCCATAGATTGAAATATCCGCTGCGCGCATCATCGGGAATGCGAATGCCGATTGTGTCCAGTTCTCGCGTTTGCCTACGCCTTGGAAGAATAAGTCGAGGTCGAACCCTTTCCAGGCTCCGCCGATATGGAAGCTGTATTCATAGCGAGGCATGTTGTTTCCGATAACTTTGAGGTCTCCGTGGTCGTCGGCGGTACCTTTCCCGCCGTCTATCTTGCCGTCGCCGTTCAAGTCTTTGAATTTTATATCGCCCGGTCCGTATACGAAGTTGTCGGTTTGAAGTCCGGTCTGGTCTGCCACACCTTTTTTATATGAACCGTCTGCATTGAAATCATCCGGCGTAAAGTAGCGTTCCGTTTCGAATCCCCAGATATCTCCATATACTTTGCCTGAATAATACGTATTCAGTAGTTTGGAGTCATTGTTCCATTGGGTGATGGTCGTTTTCGAATCTCCGATATTGAAGTTTGCGTAAACTTCCACGTCATTGAAACGATGATTCCAGTTTAACGATAGTTCCCAACCGCGCGAACGGAGCGTACCCGCATTCTCATAAGGAGCGGTAGTTCCCAAGGTCTCCGGAAAAGTTCTGGCCGGTGCAAGCATATCCCGGTTCTCACGTTGGAACCAATCGAACCCGACGGTTAGTTCGTTATTCAAGAATCCGAGGTCGATTCCCACATCGATCGTGCGTATGCGTTCCCATGTCAATGCGCTGGAAACCAGCTTAGGCATGTTGGCTTGGGTGATCAAACCGTTTCCTGCGCTGTTGAGCCAATGGGTATATCCCGTATCTTCGTTTTGCGAAACGGTGGTGATGACCGGAATAAACATATAATCGCCTACGGCTTCGTTGCCTATTTCCCCGTAGGAAGCGCGCAGTTTGGCATTATTGATGATGTGGCGGAGATTATCGAAGTAAGCTTCCTGCGAGAAGCGGTAGCCTACGGATGCCGATGGGAAGAACGCCCAGTGGTCGTTGCGCGGGAAACGTGAAGAACCGTCGTAACGTCCGTTCAGTTCCAGCAGGTAAATGCCTTTGTAATCGTAGTTTATACGTCCGAAATATCCGGCCGACGTACGGTGAGTGGCATTGCCTTTCACTTCTTTCTTGTCGCCTGTGGTCAGATCGATTTCAGGAAGACTCGTGTCCAGCAGACCGTTGCGGTATGCATAGAAGTAATCGTAGCGCGTAGATTCCGCATTTCCTCCCAGCATGACCGTCAGGTTGTGGTCTTGGGCGAATGTTTTGTTATAAGAAGCATATATGTTGGTAGTCCAAGTGTTTGTTTTGGAATTGTCTCTCCATGCATTCGTGCTTCCCTTGTTTACGATATAGCTCGGTTCTTTTATCGATGCCCAATTGTTCATTCCGAATACGGGAAAGTCGGACGATCCGCTGTTCATGTTCTGGATTTCGTAGGTAAAATCCGCATTCAACGTCAACCCCTTGATAATGTCCGCTTTCAGGAATGTGTTCATACGGGTGATATCCGTTGTCGTGGTTTTTGTAGCCGCTTGCTTTTGCATGGAGATTACACGGAAGTCGTGTCCGTTGATGGTTCCGTAAGGACCGAAGAACGACCCCCATCGCCATAAGTACTGGTATGTATAGTTCCAGGTATCCGGCTTTGTGTATTCTTTGCGGATGTAATTGATTCGTGCGCCTACTTCCAGCCAGTCTTTCAGTTGGGTGGTAATGTTTACCGAAGCGTTGTATTTCTTCAGCTTGTCGGGGTTGAAGTTCATGATACCCTGCTGGGAATTATAGCCGAACGAAAGGTAGTAGTTGGTTTTTCCGCTTGTGCCCTGAACATTTATATTATGGTTCTGCGAAGGAGTTGCGTCATTATAGAAAATCTTCTTGACGTCCCAATCGGCGTAGTACAACGCTCTGCCGGTAGTGGGATCCATGTAGTAATCGCCTACCTTGTCCATACTCTCAAACGGCACCATTTCCCGGTAGCCTGCTTTACCTTTGTGTTGGGCTTTCCATGCTTCGGCATAAGGAAGCATTTGGTCGAAATACATGCCGAAGAGTTCTACCGCATCGCTTCCGGCACGTTTCTTGGCATCGATGGCTGCGCGAAGTTGCGTCGGGATGTCCGGATAATCGGGCAGGAACGTAGCTTGATCCCATGCGAAGTTGTTGCTATAGGTGATCGATACGCGCTCAACGGATTTGGCGCTTTTGGTCTTAACCAAAATCACTCCGAAAGCTGCCCGTGTACCGTAAATGGAAGAAGAAGCCGCATCTTTCAGCACGGAGATGGATTCGATATCCTGAGCATTCAGGAAAGAAATGTCGTCCATCGGCACGCCGTCGACAACGATGAGCGGGGCGCTCTTTTTGTCGTTGCTCAAAGTTCCCAGACCGCGAATCCGGATAGTCGGGTTGTTGTTGATGTTACCGCTCGACGAAACGATGGATAATCCCGGAACGGCTCCTTGAAGAGCTTTCGCTACGTCTTGTTGCGGACGTCCTTCCAAGGTCTTTGAAACATCTACCGTGGTGACGGCTCCCGTTAAGTTCTCTTTTTTCTGTGTTCCGTAGCCTACCACCACAACTTCCGACAGGAGTTCGGTGTCTTCTCTTAAAACGATTTTCATCGTTTTTTCGGCTTTAACTTCCTGATTCCGGTAGCCGACATAAGAGATTTGCAGTATGGCTCCGGATTTGACGTTCAATATGAAATTGCCGTTTATATCGGTAACTCCTCCGTTTGTCGTACCTTTTTCAAGCACGCTTGCACCGATAACAGGTTGTCCTTGTACATCAACGACAACCCCCTTTACATTGATTGTTTGCAATTGTTGCGTAACTTCCGAAATACTGCCTTCGGCAGTCGGAGCGGCCATTATGTCGCCGCTGTTGAGGAGCAGTGTGCTGACAGCTATTGCTGCGAGAAGTCTGCTGTTTGTCAATCCTCTTTTTGTGCCTTTCCCATTCATAAGTGACTGATGATTTTTGTTAATAAAAAAGGTTATTCTTTCAGGTTTCTTGAAATCGATGAGTAATTAGTGAATTATAGTACGTCTATAACATGAAGTTTGTCGTTATAGGAGGATACTATTGCGAATAGACGGTTCTGTGTTTCATAGGCATGGCCCTTTCATTAGGTTAATAAAGGTAAGGGAACGAATACTATTCGTTCCAACTATTAGCAAAGATATGAATTTGTTTTAAATCAAGAACAGATTTTTACATTTATTCTGTTTTATAATCTGTTTTTATACTTGATGTGGCTATGATTTTATTTTATTATCAGTGCTGTTTATCGTTATCTTATATTTTATGGTTCTTCTATGTTCATCGAATGATATTCGATCAGTCCGTTCATCAGTGTTTCTTCTATCACATCGAGTTTCATGCCGTACTCTTTTACTATTTCTTTCAGCAGAGGAGCGTATGTATATGCCAGCGAACCCACAAAACGGATGGGGTAGTTTTGATAATCGTACTGGCAAACGTTGCGGATAAAGAAGTTGCGTAGACTGCCCGTTATGAGGTTAAGGGCGTAATCATTGTCTGTATGGTCGGCCAGGAAATATGCAATGGTAGCAAGGAAGCGGTTAGGGAAAGGCCGATTGTAGACTGACTCCATAACTTCATTGGCAGTGATGCGAAATTTATCGTAGAAATTGTTTGCCAAATCTTTGGGAGCTAGCCCCTTGAGCAGATCGGATAAAAACATCTTGCCCATGGCTGCTCCACTTCCTTCGTCGCCCAGAATGTATCCTCCGGGCTTTACATTCTTCACAATAATTCTTCCGTCGTAGAAACAGGAGTTCGATCCTGTTCCCAGGATACAAGCGATGCCGGGTTCGCTTTTGAACAGACTGCGGGCTGCGCCGAGCAAGTCGCTTTCCACTTGAATCGGAGTCTTAAACTGGGCTACTAATGAAGCGCCGAGTATGTTTTTCTTTTCGTTCGAATTGCATCCCGCTCCATAATAATATACCTGTTCCAGTTTTTTCCGGAAGAATATGTCAGGTAACCCTAAACGGACGCTACGGCTTATTTCGCGCCGAGTCTGAAAATACGGGTTTATTCCCTCTGTGAAAGCGCGTTGTATTACATGATCGTTTTCTACTATGGCCCATTCCGTTCTGGTCGACCCACTTTCTGCAATCAGTTTCATCGGTTGTATTCTTTAGAGTTGGATACAAATATATGATTTTTTTAAAGAGTCGAAAAGGAAAACGGAAAGTATTTTCGTTTTACTCTTTTTTTGTCAAAATATCATGTGTGAAAAAACGTCTTCCTGAAAAGGTTTTTGCATTTGGCTTCAAAAAAAATCGTGCTTGCCGTCTTTAAAAAAGGGGCAATGCGATTTTATGCCTCGGCATATTGGGTAAGACGAAAGTTGGTGTTTTTGATATGTTATTGGAGTACGGGAAACGGAAAACCGTCTCCATGTCTTTTTGGGAGAAAAAGGTCTGATCAAATATAATATTCGGCGAGGTCTACAATGCCCGCCCGCATGGCATATTTGGTAGCCTCGTGCGCATTGTTGACTCCCAGCTTGCGGAAAATATTCTTCCGATGGCTATTGATGGTATGAAAGCTGAGGTTTTTTTCCGCTGCTATCTCTTTGGTCGTTTTACCCAAAGCGATTTCTTTCAGGATGTTTTGTTCCGTTACGGTAAGCAGGCTGCTTTTTGCAGAAGAAGTGTGGGAGGGAGAGCCTGCACCCGAAAGTAGCAGGTTGCTGACGTGGTTGCAGATATATCGTTGTCTGCGTGAGGCACACTGAAGGGCAGAGGTGATTTCTTCCTTGCTGTTGTCTTTCATAATTACGCTGAAAGCGGTGCTGCCCAGCAACATTTGCCGGAGAAAGCTAACGCTCAGTTCGTCGGAAAATAAAATCCAGTCCGCCTCCTTGAAACGTTCTTGCAGAATGAGCAGCTCGTCCGCTCCGGCAAAGTCGAACAGCGTATAATCCAATATCACGATCGCCTGCGGGTGCAGTCGCAGTTGTTGAATCAGCTCAGCCTTATTGTCAGCTTCCCAAAGAGCGGATACATCCTTTTGCTGATTCAGCAGGAACATCATTCCTGCCTTGCTGATGTCTTGATTGTCTGCAATGATATACTCTCTCATCTGAATCGCCTGTTTAAAATCCTGCTGCAAAGGTACGCTTTTTGATTAACGTTTCAGCCACCAATAACGCAGAAATAATATGCCCGTGAGAATTAAAGCTACGGACAGCCCCGTGTAGAAGACGGAAATGAAGGTATCGGGCAGCAGTTGAAAACGGCGGATGGATACTCCGAGAGCAATCATGAATGTCATAATGGCCCATCCTTTCGCATCGAAAAAGGAGAAGGGGCAGTTTTTCTCTTTCTTTTTCTGTTCGATGCGCCGGGTGTGCTTGTAGTAGAGCTTTCGGAATACAAGGACGAAGAAGAGCAGGAAGACGATGATTGCTTCGCCTGTTTTGAACATCCAGTCTTTGTCATTGTTCATCCAAGTGACAACACCTATTCGCAATACGTTGGCGCCGGCTACAATCCATACAAGTCCGGCCGTGATAAGCAGAACGTTTCTGTTTACTCCGTATTTCATACTCTTTTTCTTTTCTCCTTTTCTTAGCGGGTTAATCGGATAATTATTCGGCCGGTGAGGTAAATGTCATTCATCCGGTGCTTATTTCTTGAATACAACGATTAGTACATCGGTTTTGTTGTTTTATTCGATAAAAAACCGAGTCGGGAGGAAACGCTTTATTCTTTTTATTTTGTAGTTGAAGTCAGTTGTTTATTCTATTAAAAAGCTGGTCGAAACACTGTTGCCTTCGTTGTCGACTACGGTCAGGGAATGTTTGCCCGCCGAAGGCTTCAACGATATTTTATGAAAATCCTCCGTCTGTGTTTCATACGATCCGTCCAAATGCCAGAAGACAGTTGCTTGGGGGTTGCTGTGCGCCAGCTCCACGGTTATGAATCCGCCGCTTCCGTCCATCTGTCTGGTGAGCTTGATGCGGGCATTGGGCGAAGGATATATAAACTGCATCGGTTGGAAGAAATCTTCTCCGCAGCCGGGTTTGAACGGAGGCAAGGGCTTGTACTCGGGGTGGTATTGTTTGTAGTACCATTCCCATACAGGCGGGAGAGTGAACCATGACTTCCGAATGGTAGGTTCGGTATCGGCACAGGTTTCGTATATGCGATGTTTCTCATCTGCCGTGAGAGTGACAGGATGATGGTACGGGCAAGCTTCCGTTCGCGCCCCTGCCGGAAGAATAAGTGCCGTATCCGTTTCTTCACAGAACCGCCCTTTCAAGTGCCTGGAACGTCGGCATATTTCCGCTTCGACGAAAACGCCTGTGGGACGTTCGAACCATTTTGATGCAGGAAGCAGGTTGAATATGTCGAACAATACGGGGCCTGCCGTTTGTGCACCGACCAATCCCGGTTTTCCTTCACCGGTTGCATTGCCCACCCACACGCCAACGGTATAACGCGGAGTAACTCCTACTGCCCACGCATCGCGGAATCCGTAGCTTGTCCCTGTCTTCCAGGCAACTGTCTGTATAGACGGGATCGATTTCCAGTCTATCTCTTCGGGACGGTTTACCTCTTTCAGTGCATCGAAAGTTTGCCATACAGCGCCCGGCATGAAAAATTCCGTATCCTCATTGGCTTCCGTTTCGGAAGACAGCAGTTTGCAACGGTTCTGCGGCAATCGGAGCAGACTGCGTCCCATACGTGCGTACGCATTGGTTACGTCCCATAAGCTGGCTTCCGCACCTCCCAAAATAAGTGACAGGCCATAATGGGAGGGAGTACGGTTGATTGTTGTAAAACCAGCCTGTTGCAACAGGCGGTGGAACTTCGGTACTCCGTATCTTTGCAGCATGGTTACGGCAGGAATGTTCAGCGAACGGGCAAGAGCTTCCGAGGCCGGCACCGCTCCTTCGAATTGCATGTTAAAGTTTTGCGGAGTGAAGCCGTTGATATTGATGGGAATGTCCGGAACCAACATGTCGGGCAATAAGGTTCCTTCTTGCAACATCGCATTATACAGCAACGGTTTCAAAATACTGCCTGTACTTCTCGGGGCTTGTATCACGTCTACCTGATTGCCTTGCTGCTTCTTATGATAATGTACATTGCCGCAGTATGCCGCCACTTCGTTGGTTCTCATGTCGATTACCAAGACGGCAAGATTCCGGATATCGCTCCGGCTGAATTCACGGCTCCATCGTTCCGCCAGCTCCTCGATCTGCATCTGGATGCCACGGTCGATGGTGGAGCGGCTGTACATTCCGTTCCGCTCTTTGTAGAAACGGCTCACCAGATAAGGGGCTGTTTGCGGGAGAGGATGAGGCGCATCGGGCAAGGGTTCACTGACTGCCAGCTCGTAGGTAGAACGGTCGAAGTTTTTCTGTTCGAACAATTGTTTGAGCAAACGGTTTCTTTTGCTTAACAATTCTTTACGACCTTTAGACAGATGAATCATTGCGGGAGCGTTCGGCAATACGGCGAGCGTAGCCGCTTCCGCCCACGACAAATCTTCCGGGGAATGTCCGAAATATCTCCAGGCAGCAGCATCCAGGCCGACTACGTTTCCTCCGAACGGCGCATGGGAAATATACATCGACAGGATTTTTTCTTTCGAAGCGCGAAACTCCAACCGAGTAGCCCAAATCATTTCAATGAGTTTTTCTCCGATGGTGCGCGGGTTGTTCCGGACAAGCCGTATGGTTTGCATGGTGATTGTGCTCCCGCCGCTTATCACACGCCTGTTTTTTATGTTCTGATAAACAGCTCTTCCGATGGAAAACGGGTTAACGCCCCAATGGCTGTAGAAATGTTTGTCTTCGAAAGCGACAAGGCACCGTTTCATTTTTTCGGGAGTCGTTTCGCGCGGAGGGAAACGCCATTGCCCGTCGGAGGCGATGCGTGCGCCCAGCAGTTCGTCGTTCCGGTCGGTTACAACTGTGGAGTAGGGGACTTTGAACAACTCCTGAGGAAGACAAAATACATATCCTGCCACCAGAAAAGCAATAATGCCGATGCTTGCTTTCCGGGCGGCGGATAAATCTTTGAAGAATTTTAGCAAATTATTCTTCATCTGTATCTTTACTGCCTATCTGCTGACGATGGTTCTTCCGGCTTTACTCCGTGCCAGCACCGAGGTGTCGTACATGGCTTCGCACTGAACGGCCGGTAGTATAAAGTTGCCTGCATAGGTCGCTTGCAATTTGATGGTGAATGTTTTCGATTCGTTTCGTCGCAAATCGAAATAAGTCAGTACACGGTCGTCGCGAATATCCTGATAAGTATACAATTTGCCCGTCGAGCTTCCGGTTGCCGTTCCCTCTTCGGGATTCGTTATCATTCGTTCGTTGTATACCTCCCATCCCGATGGAAGAATATGCGTCAGCGCCAAATTGCTATAATCCGATGTTCCACTGACATTACTTACGGTAACGACAGCCAGCAGGTCGCTTCCTTGTCGGATATTCTCTATCGAAACAGGAGAGCCGTTGACATCTGTGTATTTCACTGTCATTTGCAGGTTGTCGGCAATGGCGGGTAGCGTGTCGTTCAACAGTTGCGTGCGTGTGATCAGGTCTACGCTCAACACTCCTTTCCCCCGGTTTTTTACTGTTATTCTGCCCGATCTCGGAGAAGTGGGAATCGATTTTTCAAAAACAGCTTTTGCCGTTTTCACGTCTGGTTGTTGTTTGCCGTTCCACGTCCAGTTAAAGTCCATGTTGCCCGACAGCTTTTCGGCCAACCGCCCCATAGCCATCAGTGAGAATGCCGTAGACTGCGTACTGAACCAGTTTTCCCGTGAGAGGTTTTTCGATACTTTTCCGGCCTGCTTCAATGCTTCTCCATCTCTCTTCATCAGGATGAGTGTTTCCAGAATCATAGCTTCGTCCCGATCGGACGATCCGTAGATGAAATTCATCGAAGAATAGGGAGTAATCTCCGTTTCGGCCTTATATATCAACTCGCCGGCAGGTTTTTGTTTGCCGGTCAGCGCATAGGCTGCCGCCAGTCTCCACCTGGCTTGGAGCGAAAGTTGTTTTTGCTCTTTCATGCGGTTCATAGCTCCGTGCTCCGGTGTTCCTGCCAATGCCAGCGTGTACAATCGGAAACTTTGTTGATATTCCGCCTGCCAAAATTGCCATTCGTCGGCACCTTGCGGCATACGCCAATTTTGTGCCGCGGCACGTTGGAATCGTTTCCATTTTTTCAGTACGGCGGGCTGAACGGCATATCCTTTTTCTTGTGCTATAGTCAGGAACATGCCTGTGTATGAACTGATCCATTCGTCGGCAACTGCATTTCCGGGCCAGTAAATAAATCCTCCGTTCGGCAGTTGGCGGGCATACAGCTGTCGGATCGCTTCCTGTATATTGGCCTTTATCTTTTCGGCTTCCTGCTTGTCTGTCTCTTTGAAACAATCGACGAACAAGAGTGGAAAGGCTTTGGAAGTGATTTGCTCGGTACATTGATGTTGATAGCTGTACAGGAAATCTAACCTGCGGTTGATGTCTACCGACGGTATGCGCGATACTTCCAAAGCAATGTGGTTGTCGGTGGAAGTCCCGTCCAGCTGATAAGCAATCTCGCTTTCCTGTCCTTCCTCGAGCCGGCGGCTTTCTCGTGTCGTTACTACAGGATTAGGGTTGCGTACGTCTATTTCTATTGTTTCTTGCGTCCGTTGTCCACCGCCATCGGCAGCAATGCGAAGGGTAGCTTTTCCCGTTTGCTGTCCCGTCTTCAATGTAAAGAATGCGAGTTGGTCTCCGGGTTGTCCGAATGTAAGCGACTGTTGGCGGGTTCCTGCTATCTGTACTCCTGCGCCGGAAGCTTGTATGGAAACGGTTACGTTCTTTACCTGTTTTTCCATGGCGAAGATGTTTACCGGAACCAGTATCTCTTCCTGAGTGCTAAGCACGCGAGGCAAAGTAGACAACAGCATCAAAGGTGTGCGTACAAAGGCGTTTTTTTCCGCGCTTCCGTACGCTCCATCTTGTCCGGCTACCACCATCGCGCGAACCGAACCGACATACATCGGAAGCTTCAGCGTATGTGTTTGTTGCTTTCCTTTTTTCAGAGAGAACGGTCCTATAAATTTCACTACGGGTTTGAAACGGTTTGCTTTGGCATCGGCGGGTTTCAGGGTAGCATCTCCTCCGGTGCTGAACAACGCCGTATAGCGTCCGGCAAAAGCTCCCAATACATCATCATACATATCCCAAGTGCGAATGCCCAGCGCTTCGCGCGAATAAAATTCGTTCCAGGGATCGGGAGTCTTGAAATTCGTCAAATCGAGCAAACCGTCGTCGACAATTGCCAGCGTATACGTCATGGGTTTGCCGCTTCTTTCGCTGACAGTTATGCTGAAGTCGGTTTCCGGATGGAGAACTTCGGGCATTTTGATTTGCGGTTGCAGAATGGTTTCCGGATTGGTGACAAATACGGGAGCGACTCCGTACATGCGGATAGGCAGATCGTTCACCGTTTGCGCATGAGGTTGCAGCAGGCTGATATGCAGATATACGTTCGGAGCCATTTCTTCCGTTATCTTAAATGCATACTTTGTGTCGTTCTGAGGGGATACTTCGAGCCATTCCTGTTTCAATATCTTCGATCCGTTTTCGATGGAAATCAAAGCTCTTCCGCCGGCCGATCCGGGAATAATGGCTGTAGCTGTTTCACCAAGCTTATACGAATCTTTATCCAATGAGAAAGCAAGCATTTTGATACCGCTGGGATCGGTTTTGTCCGATCGTCCTCTCCATGCAGGCCAATCTACATAGACAGTTCCTCCGGTAGCATGTCCGCTTTCTTTGTCTTTCACATAGACCAGGTAGCGTCCCCAGTCCGGATAGTTCACACGAAAGCCAAAAGAAGCTTTTCCGCCGTTGGTTTGCAAATTCCCGCTTATTACAGGAGTGATAGAATTGCTGTTGACATATGTTTCGAACGACTCGTTGTTTGCTTCCCACCACCAACTCCAATTGATTCGGTATATCTTATATTCCAGATTGGAACGGTTGGTCAGTTCTCCCCGGGCATCAACGGTTACGATATCGAATATGTGGTTTTGATCGGTTTCGATGTATTTATCTTTCGGTTGGTTCAGATTGATACCCACATACGACGTGAAGGGTGAGAATGGAATGCTTTGGATATAGATACTGGCATCTCCTCCCGGTTCGAACACGCGGGTCGTGAGTGTAGCGTTCAGCATTCCCGGAGCGTGGACGGCGTGAGGGAGTTTCCACAAGAAAGATGTATTTCCTTCTGCATCAAGGGTACCGCTGAATACTTCTTCTTTGACGGAAGTAAAGTCGGTCGCAGGATTATTAAAGATGTATTTGCCGTATTTTTCGAATTGTGTGTTTACCTTCGACAAAGCCATTTTTACTTTTGTTTTTAAACCGGAAGCGGTGGCGCCTGTCAGCCAGGCAGAAGAAATGTTTATCGGAACTTCTTTTCCGGAAGCTTCGACTACTTTGCCGGGTAATTTGAGATTTATTTTCAGTCGGTTGGGTTTGACTGTTTCAATACGCAGGCTTTTGTGGAAGCTGCTTCCACCCACTTTAACATAAGCATTCCAGAAGCCTGTCGGTGAGTCGGTGTTTGTCGGTACATGAAATGTGTAGAAACCGTTCATTCCCTGCGTTGAAATCTGCTTTGCGTAAAACTGACCTTGCGGATTGTAAATTTCCAATGATACGGGATGATTTTCGGGAATTCTTTTTTCCCGGTCTTCCAGAATGAATGAAAGATGCAAGGTGTCACCCGGTCGCCATACCCCTCTTTCACCATAGATGAATCCTTTCAAGCCTTTCTGAACATCTTTTCCTCCTACATCGAACCGACTCACGGACTGCTCTTCGCCGTCGAGTGTACGAACATAGGCTTTTTGCTTATCCGCTTCGGCTACCACAATGAAAGGTATTCCTTGCGGAGTGATTTCCACAAACCCTTCTCCATTTGTCTCTCCTTTGCCTATGCGTTGCAGTTGGAAGTTGTATACGCTTACCAGTGCTTTCGATACCGGCTTCGTGTCCAATATATTGTTTACGGTAACCCATATCTTGTTTGGGGAATTCCTTTTTACAATCATTCCCAGATTAGACGCAAACACGTTGCATGCTGCGCTACGGTCGGAACTCATATAATATGATGGATGACAGGGGTTATTCCGTTCGTCCCATTTGTACAAACTCCAGTCTATACCTTCTGTTCCATTATAGTAAAAATAAGCCTCCGGGGTGTCCCATGCGTCTTTTTCTTTATCCGACAAAGTCTCCTCACTGATTCTTGTCAATCGGTTATTTGTGTTATTATCGGCTGATTGCACGTTTTGGGTGTCTCCCCCGCAGGAATAAGCGGAGTATTCCTGACGGAAAGAAAGAACGATCCGATAGATAGCTCCCGGCTCCTGACGGATCACTCCTGCAAGATCGATCGAATAGTCTTCCCAGCGGCGAACATCCTTGGAAGGGTCTTTGCTTAACCAAAGGGTCTTTTTATATACTAATCGTCCCGAACGCCTCAGCTCATTGGCAGACGAGAGGGAGTTGGTCTGCATAAACGTCAGTACATTATTCTCGAAAATACGTATGACGCTTAAATCGACAGCATGAAGATTGACAGCCCGGAAAGGAATAATCAGGTTCTTTGAATCGGGCAAGATAGCTGCGGATGTCGACAGTTTTACCTGCGGTCTCAGATTCAGTTGGCCGAATGATACGGAATGCGATGATCCTAACGCACGGTTGTCGAAGTTTTTCAGTCCTTCGTCAATCTTCAGACTCAGTTTATCGCGATGATTGGCTTCGAAGAATAGAATAATTTTATTGTTTTCAACTTGTAGAATACTTGAAGAGATTTCGGGGATTTCTACTAATCCTTTCAAATCTTGTGTGGATGAAACCGGATCGGAGAAGATAATTTCAATGCCATTCTCCGGTTCTTCGATACGGTGTGCGGATAAAAAACGGAAGCTTCCTTTGACCGGAATCAAAACTTCTTTTTCTTGCGTGTGTTTTATCCCGACAGGTTTTCCGTTTGCCATTATCTTTAGCCGGTAATCTGTGTTGCCTCTCGCCACTTTTTCTATACTGAATCGGTAGCGTGCAGGATTGTCGGTGGAAACTATATGTACCCGATACGCTTTCCCGTCCGGCCCGGAAGCGCTTATCATTGATTCTGCCACTTCTTTTTTCACTACATCGCTAAAACATATCTCTCCTTTCACTGTCACTTCATCCGGTTGTGAGGATGTGACTGAGATGGGAGAAGTATGCAGAGTAAAATTTCTTTCTTGTACCCTGAAAGAGAAATAAAACTTTTCCAGATCCTTTTTTACTTCTACGAATTTGCCTAACTGAAAACTTCCTTCATAAAGCTCTCCGAGTTTCAGCGAACCCTCTTCGGGAATAAATTCGATGGTGTTATTGCTGACCCAATAGGCTTTTCCTTTTAATGAAGGTGAGAAGCTAAACGGATTCTCTTTCAATTCATTGTTAAGATCGACAACCGGTTGGTCTTGCGTCAGCTCTATGCGTATGGTGGAAGCCTGTGAAATAACCCCGCCCGTATAAGCGTTTATGTACGGCGCATATTCTATAGAAGGAAGAATTTCTTTTCGGGTTCGTGTGCATGAGGAAACGATCACGGCTGCCATTGTGATGAGAAGTAACGACAGAAAGTTATTGCGGTTGTTCTTGATTTGTTTCATAGTGAAATGTTTGATATGGATCTATCATACAAAGAAACTAATTTTATTGTGCATTTCAAATATTTTATATAGATTTTACCATTTGCCCGAAGCGATAAAAACAAAAATCCCCATAACTTTCAGTTACAGGGATTTATTATGTCGATTGAAGTATCAGTTTACTTGCTCAAAGCTTGGGCAACATCGACCGCGCAAGCTACTGTGCAGCCTACCATCGGGTTGTTTCCGATACCGAGGAATCCCATCATTTCCACATGAGCGGGGACTGATGAAGAACCGGCGAACTGAGCGTCTGAGTGCATACGCCCCATTGTATCCGTCATTCCATAAGATGCCGGACCGGCAGCCATGTTATCCGGATGAAGTGTACGACCGGTGCCACCGCCTGAAGCTACTGAGAAATAGGGTTTGCCTGCGAGAACGCGTTCTTTCTTATAAGTGCCGGCAACCGGATGTTGGAAACGGGTCGGGTTGGTAGAATTACCTGTAATAGATACGTCTACGCCTTCTTTCCACATGATAGCCACACCTTCGCGAACATCATCGGCGCCGTAGCATTTAACTTTGGCACGTGGCCCGTCGGAGTAGGCAATTTCGCGAACTACTTTCAATTCGCCGCTATAATAGTCGAATTGAGTTTGAACATAGGTAAATCCGTTGATACGTGAAATAATCTGTGCGGCATCTTTGCCCAAACCGTTCAGGATGCAACGCAAGGGTTCTTTGCGCACTTTATCTGCTTTTGCGGCGATTTTGATTGCACCTTCGGCCGCAGCGAACGATTCGTGACCGGCAAGGAAAGCAAAGCATTTGGTTTCTTCACGCAGCAACATAGCAGCCAGATTTCCATGTCCGATACCTACTTTACGGTCATCGGCAACAGAGCCCGGAATACAGAATGCTTGCAGACCGATACCGATAGCTTCGGCCGCTTCGGCTGCATTTTTACAACCTTTTTTCAATGCGATAGCTGCACCTACCACATATGCCCATTTCGCATTTTCGAAACATATCGGCTGGGTTTCTTCACAAGTTTTATATGGATCGAGACCGTGCGATTCGCAGATTGCGTTAGCCTCTTCAATATCTTTGATTCCGTTTTCGTTCAATGCAGCTAAAATCTGTTTGATACGACGGTCCTGGCTTTCAAATTTTACTTCTCTAATCATTGTTTCTTCCTCCATCTATTATTCGTGACGCGGGTCGATATGTTTAACCGCACCCTGTTCAGCAGTGAAACGTCCGTACGTACCAGTGACTTTCTTCAGAGCTTCATTGGCATCTGTACCTTTCTTAATCTCATCCATGAATTTGCCAAGGTGAACGAATTCGTATCCGCAAATTTCATCATTCTTATCCAATGCGACAGACTTGATGTAGCCTTCGGCCATTTCGAGGTAACGAGGACCTTTGGCCAAAGTTCCGTACAATGTACCTACCTGGCTGCGCAATCCTTTGCCTAAATCTTCCAATCCGGCACCGATCATCAGACCGCCTTCTGAGAAAGCCGACTGTGTACGTCCGTAAACGATTTGCAGGAAAAGTTCACGCATGGCGGTGTTAATGGCATCGCAAACGAGGTCGGTGTTCAGCGCTTCGAGAATTGTTTTTCCCGGAAGAATTTCGGAGGCCATTGCTGCCGAATGCGTCATACCCGAGCAACCAATAGTTTCAACTAATGCTTCCTGAATAACGCCTTCTTTAACGTTGAGTGTCAGTTTGCAGGCGCCTTGTTGAGGAGCACACCAACCGATACCGTGTGTTAAACCTGAAATGTCGACGATTTCTTTTGATTTTACCCATTTGCCTTCTTCGGGTATGGGAGCCGGTCCGTGGTTAGGACCTTTCTTTACAACACACATGTGTTCCACTTCGTGTGAATAAGTCATAATTAGCTCTATTTAAGTAATATAATAAAAAATACGTAGTTGCTTTTTTCAGAATCGTCCACAAAGTTAGTCGTTTTATTTGTTTCTGTCAACCGCCTTTTGTGACTTTTTTGAGAAAACCGGCAATTTGACCGGCGTTTATTTAAAGATTGCAAAGTCGGTATTGCAGAAACTGATTTTCTCGTTCTCATTGAAACATTTTATAATGCTTTTTACCATACTATGTATAAATAGTATACTATTATATATGCTGTTCGTTGCTTTTACTTTCTGTGCAATTTAAATGCTTGATGTTTGAAAAAGCTTTATCGGGGTGTGAGCACTTTGGGTGAATCTTTATATTCTGAAGAAGGAAAAAACGTTTTTGTCTGAGAGAATATTCACGTTTAGGCAATTTCGTTTTTTAAGCGAAATTCTTTGATTTTCGAAAAAACGATTTTCTTTCAGGAGCTTTTTGCGTGCATAAGCTTCGAGTAAACAAAAAAAATGTCATTTTAAATCATAGGTAGAAAGAAAATGGATTTTTTCTTTTTTCATGTTTCTTACTCCGAATTCACGTATAAAGTGAAATATATTTTGTATTTTTGCTGGCTGTCTACATTACAATAAATTTATGATAGAAATAAGGGAACAAGCTTTGGAAAAGGCGGCAGGCGAAGGAATGGATGAATTTATCCGGGTTTTTACCGATAAATACAAAGAGTTACTATCTGGAAGTTTGACTGCTGACAGAATGCCTTTGCTGACAGGAGAGCAACACACGCTGTTGGCTTATCGGATCTTCCGTGATGAGATATTGGAAGGTGGATTTTGCCAATTGATTCAGAACGGCTATGGTCCATATATCTTTGATAATCCTTTTGCAAAAGCCATGCGTTTGTGGGGCGCAGGAGATTTTTCGAAGCTGATTTATGGCGCAAAGAAAATATACGATGCTCATAGGAAGGACTTGGAGAGAGAACGGACCGATGAAGAGTTTATGGCGATGTATGAGCAATACGAAGCTTTTGACGATTTGGAGGAAGAGTTTCTGGATATGGAAGAACGGATTACAGCAACAGTTGCAAGCTATGTGGACGATCATTTGGAGCTTTTTGCAAAAATAACAATGAAATAGATGCAGTATATTTTTTATTGTCGCATTTATAGTTATGAATTAGAATTTTTATATTTGCAAATCTAAAATACTATACTTATGAGAAAAAAGAAGCTTTACCTAATGTGCTTAACAGCTGTATTGGCCAGTTTGTCTGTGTGCTCTTGTCTGAACGATAGTGATAACGATAAAGTGCAAGTACAGACTTTTGTGCAAGTCAATACATATGATTTGCCTGTTTCTTTCACTAACTCTGTCGGAGTAAAACTAATACCCAATCAAACAATAACAGTACCCGACAACAAAGAAATGGCATTGATTAATTATCAATATGATAAATCCACTGTGCCGGCAAATGCGACTTCGATAACTATCACGTTGCTGGAGAATCCTTACTATTTTACCAAATCTCCGATTTCTTCGGCTGAAGAAACAGGAAATGCGCCATTTGTTACTTTAGAACCTTATAATTTTAGAGGAGGATTCTTCAACAAGACCATTTTGGTTCTACCTATATCTTTTAAATACAAACGATACGCTGACGAAAAGGAGTTGAAAGAGGAAATTCAACGGCATACCTTTGCCATGACGTATGATCATGAAACGGGCTTTAAAGATGGTGTGTTGACTTTGCACTTGCATCATAGCATAACTCCCGAAGACGATGTGCAAAGAGATACAGACGGTTTTGATTTCAAAGCTTATGATTTGTCGTCGGTTTTATCCGGTATTGAATCCGATGAGGTTACTAAAGTAGAGGTCTTAATTAAGGAAAATCAATTCAATGATAAGTATTCCGAAGCACAGGAAAAAACATATTCTTATGAATATCCTTTTAATAAAAAGTAGTAAACTTTGAATTATAAAGAATTATTTAACATAGCAATGAAACTGATTTCCTCTCCGGCCAAAGCCTGGGAGGAAATTTGTATGGAGGAGGATAGGCGTAAAGTCTTTATGGCTTTTGTCTATCCTATGATCGGTTTATGTGCTTTATCTGTTTTCATTGGCTCTTTATTGACATACGGTTGGGGAGGCCCGGAAAGCTTTCAGATAGCGATGACCAACTGTTGCGCTGTGGCAGTGGCTCTTTTTGGAGGCTATTTTCTGGCTGCTTATGCCATCAATGAGGCTGGAATAAAGATGTTCGGCATGCCTTCTCAGGTTTTGTTGACACAACAATTTGCGGGATATTCTTTGGTTGTGTTGTTTCTGCTTCAGATAATAACGGGACTTTTACCCTCTTTCAGGATTATAGCCTGGTTGTTGCAGTTTTATATTGTTTATGTGGTATGGGAGGGAGCTCCCATTGTGATGAAAGTGAAAGAAAATGATCGATTGAAATATACGCTTTTGTCGTCTGCTTTGCTCATATTATGTCCGGCAGCGATTGAATTTGTGTTTAATAAACTGACAACTCTATTAAATTAACGTGTGAAAATGAAACAATCTCCTGTCAATATAAAAAACAAACGCGCCACTTTCGATTATGAGTTAGTGGATACTTACACTGCGGGCATCGTGCTCACCGGTACGGAAATAAAGTCCATTCGTTTGGGCAAGGCGAGCTTGGTAGATACGTTTTGTTATTTTGTGAAAGGCGAATTGTGGGTGAAGAACATGCATATCGCCGAATATTTTTACGGTTCGTACAATAATCACACGGCACGTAGAGACAGGAAACTGTTGCTTGAAAAAAAAGAATTGGAGAAACTTCAGCGGGAAATGAAAACTCCCGGCTTTACCATTGTTCCCGTACGCTTGTTTATCAATGAAAAAGGATTGGCAAAACTGGTGATAGCCTTGGCTAAAGGCAAGAAACAGTTCGATAAAAGAGAGGCTTTGAAAGAAAAAGACGATCGCCGTGATATGGAGAGAATGTTTAAAAGATAGTTTTTATTAGGTAAAAAGAGATGAAAAAAACTATTACTCAGCTCGTACCTGAACGTATTTTGATTCTGGACGGTGCGATGGGCACTATGATTCAGCAATATAAGCTCGAGGAAAAAGATTTTCGCGGAGAGCGTTTCGCCCATATTCCCGGTCAGCTGAAAGGAAATAACGATTTATTGTGCCTTACCCGCCCTGATGTGATTGAGGATATTCATAGGAAATATCTCGAAGCGGGCGCGGATATTATCGAGACAAATACGTTTAATTCGACGGCCGTCTCTATGGCAGACTATCATGTGGAAGGGTATGTCAGAGAGATAAACCTTGCGGCAGCACGGTTGGCTCGCGCCTTGGCTGATGAATATACCTTGGCAAATCCGGACAAACCCCGTTTTGTGGCAGGTTCGATAGGTCCTACGAACAAAACCTGTTCGATGAGTCCGGATGTGAATAATCCTGCTTTTCGTGCTCTGACCTACGATGAACTGTCTGCCGCCTATTGCGAACAAATGGAAGCATTGGTCGAAGGAGGAGTCGATGCCATCCTGATTGAAACAATTTTCGACACGTTGAATGCCAAAGCTGCAATTTTTGCTGCTGTCCGAACGATGGAGAAAATGAATGTACGGTTACCTCTCATGTTGTCTGTTACTGTATCGGATGTCGGAGGACGTACTTTGTCGGGGCAAACGCTCGATGCCTTTCTGGCTTCGGTACAACATGCGCCAATTTTTTCGATAGGCTTGAATTGTTCGTTCGGCGCCAAGCAACTGAAACCGTTTCTGGAACAATTGGCCGCACGCGCTCCTTATTATATCAGCGCTTATCCGAATGCGGGACTTCCCAACAGTTTAGGCATGTATGATCAGACTCCCGAGGATATGGCCCACGAAGTGAAAGAGTACATACACGAGGGATTGGTTAATATCATAGGCGGCTGTTGTGGAACTACCGATGCTTATATCGCCCAATATCCGGCATTGGTAAAAGGAGCCAAACCACACTTTCCTGCTTCTCCACCGGATTGTCTTTGGTTGTCGGGACTCGAATTGTTGCAAGTAAAGCCTGATATGAATTTTGTGAATATCGGTGAGCGTTGCAACGTGGCGGGTTCGCGTAAGTTTCTCCGTTTGATTAACGAAAAGAAATACGAAGAGGCGCTTTCTATTGCCCGCCGTCAAGTAGAAGACGGCGCGTTAGTCATCGACGTGAATATGGACGACGGCTTGTTGGATGCGAAAAAAGAGATGGTTACGTTCTTGAATCTTATCATGTCGGAGCCGGAAATTTCCCGGGTACCTGTCATGATCGATTCTTCGAAATGGGAAGTGATTGAAGCCGGCTTGAAATGCCTGCAAGGTAAATCGATTGTAAACTCCATTTCTCTGAAGGAAGGAGAAGAAAACTTCTTGGAACATGCCCGTCTTATTCGACAATATGGAGCAGCGGTGGTAGTGATGGCTTTCGATGAGAAGGGGCAGGCCGATACCGCAGCTCGTAAGATAGAAGTGTGCGAACGTGCTTATCGTTTGTTGGTCGAAAAAGCAGGCTTTGATCCGCATGACATTATTTTCGATCCCAATGTGCTTGCCATAGCTACGGGCATCGAAGAGCATAACAATTATGCCGTGGATTTTATCGAAGCCACCAGCTGGATAAAGAAGAACCTTCCCGGTGTTCATGTGAGTGGTGGAGTAAGTAATCTTTCTTTTTCATTTCGTGGAAATAACTATATCCGTGAAGCCATGCATGCCGTTTTCCTTTACCACGCTATCAAGCATGGAATGGATATGGGTATTGTGAATCCGGGAGCGTCGGTTTTGTATACCGATCTTCCGGCCGACGTGCTGGGAAAAATAGAAGATGTAGTGCTGAATCGTCGTCCCGATGCTTCAGAACATCTGATCGAACTGGCGGAGAAACTGAAAGAAAGAGACCGGAAATCGACCGAAGAAAAGGACGCTTCTGTAAATTTAGAGTTTCCGGAATGGCGTGACAAGCCTGTGCAAGAACGTTTGCAGTATGCTTTAATGAAAGGAATAGGCGATTATCTGGAGCAAGACTTGACGGAAGCTCTGTCGATTTACAATAAGGCGGTAGATATCATAGAAGGTCCGTTGATGGATGGAATGAATCATGTGGGAGAGCTTTTTGGAGCAGGTAAGATGTTTCTTCCTCAAGTAGTAAAAACAGCCCGTACCATGAAAAAGGCGGTAGCCATCTTGCAGCCGGTGATTGAATCGGAAAAAGAGGAGGGGGCGACCTCGGTGGGTAAAGTTTTATTGGCTACGGTGAAAGGCGATGTGCATGATATCGGTAAGAATATCGTTTCGGTGGTGATGGCTTGCAATGGGTACGAGATTGTAGATTTAGGGGTAATGGTGCCGGCTGAAACAATTGTCAAATGCGCTATAGAAGAAAAAGTCGACATGATAGGACTTAGCGGACTGATTACTCCTTCTTTGGAGGAAATGGCACATGTTGCGGTTGAACTCGAGAAAGCGGGGCTGGATATTCCTCTGCTAATCGGTGGTGCCACAACTTCCAAGATGCATACTGCTCTGAAAATCGCTCCTGTTTATAGCGCTCCGGTGGTTCATTTAAAAGATGCCTCACAAAACGTAGGCATTGCTTCCCGCCTGCTGAATCCTCAAACAAAAGAGGAGTTAGTAACCGAATTGGAAATGGAGTATGAGGTGATGCGCAAAAAAAGTGAAAATTTGCGCAGAGAAACTGTGACATTGGAAGAAGCTCGTAAAAACAAGCTTAATTTGTTTTAGAGATAATTATTTTCAGCTTCCACCCCAAAGCTCGAATGCTCTTATGCGGAATCACATGCACCTGAGAGTAGCAGGATAATAATCAATGAGCTTTTGATAGAAAGATATATGCCGTAGGTTACAGCGAATACTTGCCATTGACTTTTGAATTGATTGCCCAATATTCAAAAATATTTAGCGGACAATATGCCTGTTGAGATATGATATATCCGAAAAGAGCTTATAACTTCATAACGTCTTCTTCGAACTGTTCTTTATCTCCTGCCGCCTTATTGCGTATTCTACTCCGGTAATTATAAATAGTGGCCAAAGAATATCCCAGGAAATGAGCGATTCGGTTACTGTCCGTCACACCTAAACGAATAAGCGCGAAAATGCGAAGCTCTGTGGTCAGCAGTTCATCCGATTTGGGATATATTTTCCCCTCTTCCATCAGCAGATCGTTGAATGAAGAAATGAAGTTCGGAAACAGTTTCAAGAAAGATCTGTCGAATTCATTATAGAATTCATCCCGTTCATCGCGAATGAATTGCTCGGATTTAATGGCTTTGAATAAGTCTTCAATTCGCGAAGCCATCGCTAATTTGGCTAACGAACGCCTGTATGTCTCCAGCTTGTCCAAGTAGTTCACGCATCTGTCGAGATAACGGGCAATGTACACTTCTTTAATTTTGCCGGTCTCTTCCAACTCTTTATTTACAGCTAACATTTGTTTATTGGCTATACTCAAGTCACGTCGCATGGCAGAAAGTTTTTTCATCCACCGATATAGGAAGAAAATGGCTATGAGCAGGAATAATGACAATATGCTGATGCTGATTAACAATATGCGTGACACGGCGCGTTGTCTCTCTTCCTTCAATTTATAGGCCTTGTCGATGATTGGAAAAAACTGTGTCACTTCGATAAAACGCAGGCGGGCATTGGAAGCGACAGCGTCTTCCATCGAACGGCTTAAATATTTGTAAGCGCGATCGATATCTCCGCGTTCATACATCAATTGAGCCAGTTTTTGCAGCGAAGCGTATTCTCTGACCGATGATTCCAAATCTGCGATTGCTGTGAGTGCCAGATAGTAGGCTTCCTGTTCTATATCTTTTTTAATGTTATAGGCTTCGGAAAGAGTGTAATAGATGTACGCTTTTTGGCGTAAGTCTGTTGAATCTTCCAATATCTTGTTCAATATCACCACTGCTGTGTCAGGACGGTTGTTCACTATGTTCTTTTCCGCCAAAACGATTGTCCTGTTTATTCCTTCCGGCATGGAAGCAATAATGGAGTCACGATACAAATCGGTTTTCTTCAGGTATTTGATTTTTTCCTGTTGATTGGTCGTATAATCTGCCAGCCAGCCGTAGCAGGCACGGTACGTTTGATAGTAAGATTGCAGGGTCTCTTTCTCCAACTTCCGGGGATTGATTTGCCGTAATTGCTCCAACGCTTCATTATACATTCCCATTACTCCCATTACTGTAGCCCGATCGATAATCAACTCGACTTTTAATTCCGGTCGACGAAGTGAAGACAAAAGATCCATTTGGAGATCGATGTAATAAAGTGCGGAATCGGCTTGATAGTGTAAATATGTGTCGAATAACGAACCGCAGAGATTGTATTTCTTCAATACCTCATCGGAGTGCGTAAGCTGTTGTTTCAGCTCTTCTATTTCTTTTTCTTTCCGGAGTTGCAGGGCATTTTTCTCATTCATCACCTTATCCAGTTGTTTGAAGATTGCTTTATCGTCTCTATGTTTTGCGAATAATGCAGATGAGGGGATAAGTAAGAAAATCAGGATATAGTAAACTATCTTTTTCATATAAATTTCTTCTTTAGCTTCTTACAAAGATATAAATATAGAAAGAAATATAAAAAAAATTGTCGTTACTATTTTCATTATACTTTATATTATTCTCTTTTTATAACCGGCAATCTATCCTTATAATCAACCAAATACTTTTTTTATTCTTTATATTTTTATTCTAATGTCCCAAAGCTGTGAATAGGAGTTTTATTTTTGTGTAAAACGTTTTTGGTAACCCTAAATATAACTGTTTATCATGAAAAGACTTTTTATATTAGTAGCCCTTTTTACTTTTTGGGAATGTTATTCGCAAACAATAGCGGCAACCCCTGTCATTAAAAAAGTAGCCCCTTCTTTTTGGTGGGCGGGAATGAAGAACCCTGAGTTGCAAATATTGCTGTATGGCGAGCAAATATCCTCCGCCTCGGTCACCCTTTCATCAAGCGATATCCTATTGAAGGAGGTGGTAAAGCAAGAAAGCCCCAACTATTTGCTTCTTTATCTGGATGTGTCGAAAGCTTCTCCGCAACAATTCCATATCTTCTTGAAACAAGGAAAGAACCGACTGACGGTTCCTTATGAACTGAAACCTCGCCGGGTGGGAGCGGAGAATGTTGAAGGCTTTCATTCGGGAGACGTACTTTATCTGATCATGCCCGATCGTTTTGCCAATGGAGACTCTTCCAATGACAGGGTTCCGGGAATGCTTGAATCGAAGGTAGACCGTAACGATCCGTTCGCTCGCCATGGAGGAGACTTGAAAGGGATTGAAGAACATTTAGATTATATAGCCGATTTAGGTGTCACCGCTCTTTGGTTGAATCCGGTTCTGGAAAACGACATGAAAGAAGGCTCTTACCACGGATATGCCATTACCGATTATTATCGGATAGATCCCCGCTTGGGCACTAATGACGATTTTGTTCGCTTGGTCGGTCAGGCAAACTCTAAAGGGATTAAGGTAGTGATGGATATGATTTTCAATCATTGCGGAAGAGAGAATTACCTGTTCAGGGACATGCCTTCCAAAGATTGGTTTAATTATGAAGGCGAATATGTACAGACTACTTATCAGACCATTACTCAGTCCGATCCGTATGCAACCGACTATGCGAAAAAGATAGCTGTCGATGGTTGGTTTACCGAATCGATGCCCGATTTCAACCAAAGAAACCGTCATGTGGCAACCTATTTAATTCAGAACAGTATTTGGTGGATCGAATATGCCGGTATTAATGGCATCCGTCAGGATACCCATCCTTATGCAGATTTTGATATGATGGCGAAATGGTGCCGGGCTGTGAATGAAGAATATCCTGCTTTTAATATTGTGGGAGAAACATGGCTGGGAAGCAATGTGTTGATTTCTTATTGGCAAAAAGACAGTAAACTGGCCGCTCCGAAAAACTCTTATCTGCCTACTGTCATGGACTTTCCGTTAATGGAGCACATGAACAAGGCATTCGATGAAGAAACGACCGACTGGAACGGAGGACTTTTCAGACTGTATGAATATTTGGCACAGGATATCGTATACCCCGATCCGATGAATCTGCTGACTTTCCTCGACAATCACGATACCTCACGCTTCTTTCGCTCCGATGATGATACTAAGAATCTCGACCGTTATAAACAAGCGCTTGTGTTTTTATTGACTACACGCGGTATTCCCCAGATATATTATGGAACAGAAATTTTAATGTCCGCCGATAAAGCGAATGGTGACGGATTACTTCGTTGCGATTTTCCCGGAGGATGGAAGGAAGACACCCTCAATTGTTTTGTGAACGCCGGGCGCACCGCATTGCAGGAAGAAGCTTTTTCCTTTATGCGCGCATTGCTGCAATGGCGGAAAGGAAACGAAGCGATAGCCAAAGGCGATTTGAAGCAAATTGCTCCTTATAAAGGCGTGTATGCGTATCGGCGTAAATACGGAGAAAAATCGGTGGTGGTTTTCCTGAATGGGAATGATAGAGAACAGACAATCGACTTGATTCCTTATCGGGAAATTCTGCCTTCTTCTACTGCCATCGATGTTTTGACGAACAAAACGATCCGGCTCGAAAAAGATATGACACTTCCCGCACGTGGTTTCTATGTTTTTTCTTTCTGAATAAGTTCACTACGACTTATATTTATCACTTATATGAAAATGATTAATCGGCTTATATACAGTATGATATGATTTATATGTGTTTCTATTTTTATTCTATTGAAAATGTTTGTGTAAGATAGAGGCTAAATTTGCAGTATCCCGAAATAAAAGGGATGGCTGTTAGCTTATAATTTAATACCATAAATAAAATGAAAAAAAAATTTCTACTTATCACCTTTCTTTGCGTTGCGTTTTTGATGAATGCGCAACAAAGAATAACCTCTCCGGATGGAAATCTGGTTATGACTTTTCAAATCAATCAAAAAGGCATTCCTACATATGAACTGACCTATAAAGGCAAACCGGTTATCAAAACCAGTCGGTTGGGTTTGGAGCTGAAAAAAGAAGATGTAGCCAAGACAGACTTCGACTGGGTAGACCGAAGAGATCTGACAAAGCTCGATGCACAAGCAAATCTTTATAGCGGCTTTGTTTTGAAAGAAACGAGCACTTCTACATTTGATGAAGTTTGGCAGCCGGTTTGGGGAGAAGAAAAAGAAATTCGCAATCACTATAATGAATTGGCTGCGACATTGCATCAGACCGAAACCGATCGCCAACTTTTGATACGCTTCCGTTTGTTTAATGACGGATTAGGTTTTCGTTATGAATTCCCCCGCCAGAAGAATCTGAATTATTTCATTATAAAAGATGAACGCACTCAGTTTGCCATGACAGGTGACCATACTGCTTTCTGGATACCCGGCGATTACGATACGCAAGAGTACGATTATACTACTTCTCGCTTGTCGGAAATCAGAGGATTGATGAAGAAAGCAATCACTCCGAACTGCTCACAGACTCCTTTTTCACCTACAGGGGTGCAAACCTCGCTGATGATGAAAACCGATGACGGTTTATATATCAATCTTCATGAGGCTGCCTTGATCGATTACTCTCTAATGAACTTGAATCTCGATGACAAGAATTTCGTTTTCGAATCATGGTTGACCCCCGATGTACAGGGTAATAAAGGTTATATACAAACGCCTTCTGTGTCTCCTTGGCGTACGGTTATCGTAAGCAACGATGCTCGCGATATTCTTGCTTCGCGTATCACATTGAATTTGAACGAGCCTTGTAAGATAGCTGATACTTCTTGGATCAAGCCGGTGAAATATATCGGCGTATGGTGGGACATGATTACAGGAAAAGGCTCATGGGCCTACACAGACGAATTGAGCAGTGTAAAGCTGGGAGTTACCGATTATACAAAAACGAAGCCGAATGGTAAACATTCAGCCAACACTGCCAATGTAAAACGTTATATAGATTTTGCAGCTGCCCATGGATTCGATGCCGTACTTGTAGAAGGTTGGAACGAAGGATGGGAAGACTGGTTCGGCAACAGTAAAGATTATGTGTTCGACTTCGTTACTCCGTATCCCGATTTTGATGTAAAGGAAATCCGCCGGTATGCGGAAAGTAAAGGAGTAAAGATGATGATGCACCATGAAACTTCGGCTTCCGTTCGCAACTACGAGCGTCATATGGATAAAGCTTATCAATTTATGGTTGATAACGGATACAATTCCGTGAAAAGCGGATATGTGGGCAACATCATTCCCCGTGGGGAACATCATTACGGACAATGGATGAACAATCATTATCTGTATGCGGTAAAGAAAGCGGCCGACTATAAGATCATGGTTAACGCTCATGAAGCGGTTCGTCCCACAGGAATCTGTCGTACATACCCAAATCTTATCGGTAATGAATCGGCGCGTGGTACGGAATATGAATCTTTTGGAGGAAACAATGTAAATCATACGACAATACTTCCGTTTACTCGTTTGTTGGGCGGACCGATGGATTATACGCCCGGTATATTCGAGACAGATTGCAGTAAAATGAATCCGGACAACCATTCCCGCGTGCGCTCTACTTTAGTCCGTCAGTTGGCTTTGTATGTCACTATGTATAGTCCGTTGCAAATGGCTGCCGACATTCCCGAAAACTATGAACGGTTTATGGATGCTTTCCAATTCATCAAAGACGTGGCGATCGATTGGGATGAAACCCGTTATCTGGAAGCTGAACCGGGTGAATATCTGACTATTGCCCGCAAGGCCAAGGGAACAAACGACTGGTACGTAGGCTGTACTGCCGGTGAAGGAGGGCACTCCTCCCGACTTGTTTTTGATTTCCTTGATCCGGGAAAACAATACATCGCTACGATATATGCCGATGCGAACGATGCCGACTGGGAGAAGAATCCGCAAGCATACACCATTCGCAAAGGAGTGGTAGGCAATAAAACCAAGTTAAATCTTCGTGCCGCCAATGGAGGCGGATACGCTATCAGCATTAAAGAGGTAAAAGATAAATCAGAGTTGAAAGGATTGAAAAGGTTTTAAAATAAAAAGGTTCTGAAACGCAAAGTTTTCAATAGGTATTTTGTGAGAGAATAATTAAATCTTATATACTAACTTAACTTTAAATTAATGACATGAAAAGGTTTTTGATGCTTAAAGCACTACTTTTCGTAGTGGGCTTACTCTTGTCCATAGGAACGTTTGCACAGCAAATGACGGTAAAAGGACATGTGAAAGACGCAACAGGAGAACCGGTAATCGGTGCCAACGTATTGATAAAAGGAACAACCAATGGAGTTATCACCGATTTTGACGGAAACTTTGTGTTGCAAGCTAAACAGGGTGATGTTGTAGTTATCTCGTTCGTGGGATACCAAGCACAGGAATTACCGGTACAACCCGTGCTTAATGTGGTTCTGAAAGACGACTCCCAATTACTTCAGGATGTAGTGGTTATCGGTTATGGTACGGTGAAGAAGAACGACCTGACCGGATCGACTTTAGCGATCGATGCGGATAAAATGGTAAAAGGAGCTGCAACATCGGCAACCGACTTATTGGTCGGTAAGGCTGCCGGTGTGAGTGTGATAACCAATGGCGGCGCTCCCGGAGCCGGAGCCACTATCCGTGTCCGTGGAGGTTCGTCTATGTCTGCGAGCAATGATCCGTTGATCGTTATCGATGGCGTTCCGGTAGATAATGGCGGTATAGATGGTATGAGTAATCCTTTGGCGACGATTCATCCCAATGATATTGAAACTTTTACGATTCTGAAAGATGCTTCTTCAACTGCGATTTACGGTTCTCGCGCATCCAACGGTGTTATTATCATAACAACGAAAAAAGGAAAATCGGGTAAGGTCAAGGTAAATTATAGCGGTACGTTTTCTGTAAGTGCTAAAACGAAAACCGTAGACGTGATGGGTGCTGATAATTTCCGCTCTTTTGTGGAAGAAAAGTTCGGTAAGGAAAGCAATCAGTACGCCGCTTTGGGTGAATCTTCAACGGACTGGCAGAAAGAAATATTTCGTACCGCTCTCAGCACAGACCATAATGTCAGCGTAGCAGGTGCAATACCTCATATGCCATATCGCGTATCGCTTGCGTATACCAATGAAAACGGTATTTTGAAAACATCTAATTTGCAACGTTGGACGGGTGCTGTCAGCTTAAATCCGAATTTCTTCGAAAAGAAGCTGAACATTCAGTTGAATGTGAAAGGCGTATATAATACCAATCGTTTTGCTGATACGGGTTCGATCGGTATAGCTACGCAATTTGACCCGACACAGCCTGTTTACATGGAAGGTTCGGATTTCGGAAACGGATATTATATGGCTTTGGATAAATCAAAATCGCCTATCGGTATCGCGCTGGCCAATCCGGTTGCCATGTTAGAGCAAAAGCATGACGAGTCTACCGTTTATAGAAGCATCGGTAATGCTCAGATCGATTACAGAATGCACTTTTTGCCTGAACTCCGTGCCAACCTGAACTTAGGATATGATGTTTCCAAAGGTGAAGGAGATGTTATTATCGAAGATAATTCTCCGATGACTTGGGTAACCGGTAATTATAAACAAGGCTGGGGCGAGAACTCACATTACTATCAGTTGAAGCGCAACCTTTTGCTTGATTTCTATCTGAATTATGCGAAAGAGTTCGGAAAACATAATTTAGACGTGATGGCCGGATATTCATGGCAACACTTTTATAACAGTACAAGCCGCTCTTATCCTTATTCGGAAGCAATGGCAAAGAAAAAGAACGCCTCGGAATACAAAGATCCCGACAGCTATGAAACAGAGAATTATCTGGTATCTTTCTTCGGTCGTTTGAATTATTCGTTGATGAACCGGTATTTACTCACCTTCACGCTTCGTAATGACGGCTCTTCCCGTTTCAATAAAGATAACCGTTGGGGGTTATTCCCTTCTGTAGCTTTGGCATGGAAGATGAACGAAGAAGGATTTATGAAAGATGTAAGAGCCATATCCGATCTGAAACTTCGTTTGGGATACGGTATTACCGGACAACAAAATCTTGGAAACGGCGATTATCCCTATCTTCCCCGTTATATGGCAAGCAAAGCCGGAGCTGCTTATTTCTTCGGCGACAACAAATATTCATTATTGGTTCCGTTGGCTTTCGATGCCAATCTGAAATGGGAGGAAACTACCACTTACAATGTCGGTATCGACTATGGATTCCTGAACGGACGCATTACGGGAGCATTAGACCTGTATTATCGTAAAACGGAAGATTTGCTGAATACGGTGGCTGTTGCTGCAGGAACAAACTTCAATAATGAGTTGCTCACGAACGTAGGTACACTGGAAAATAAGGGTATTGAGTTTTCAATCAACGCTCATGCCATTACTTCAAAGGATTGGAATTGGAATTTGGGATATAATATCTCATATAATAAAAACAAAATTACAAAGATGACCATCAACGACGATCCGAACTATGTGGGAGTTATTCATGGGGGTATCGATGGAGCTACCGGTACTAACGTAATGATCAATGCGGTGAATAATCCTTATAATTCGTTCTATGTTTTCGAACAGATTTATGACCAAAACGGCAAACCTATCGAAGGCGCTTATGTCGATCATAACGGTGACGGAAAAGTCGGTGAAAAAGAGAATGACGGAGATTTGATTGCCTATAAAAAGTCGGCTCCCGATGTGTTTATGGGAGTTACTTCACAACTCTCATACAAGAATTGGGATCTTTCGTTTGCCATGCGGGCAAGTATCGGCAACTATGTTTACAATAATGTTCAATCTAACCGTGAGGCATGGGGAGGTTCTGAAATGTATGATAATACAGGCTTCCTGAAAAACAGGATCAATAGCGCCAGAGATACGAATTTCAAAGAACCGCGCCGTCGCTCGAGCTATTATGTGCAGAATGCTTCTTTCTTGAGAATGGACAACATTTCACTGGGCTATACATTCAATAAATTGTTTAACGAAAAGCAGACCGCAAGGGTCTATGCAACGGTGCAAAATCCGTTTGTTATTACAAAGTACAGCGGTTTGGATCCTGAAATAAGCGGAGAAGGAATCGATAACAACATCTATCCCCGTCCGCGTGTGTTTATGATCGGACTTAATCTTAACTTCTAAACTATCAAAATATGAAAACAGTAAAATATTATATAGCTGCTGCCCTGATAGGGTTGGCGTTTACCGGAACTTCATGCGTAGGCGATTTGGATACTGTTCCTCTGTCCGACCGTGAAAAGACTCCGGATAAGGTTCTGGGAAATCAGGAAGCTCCATATTTGGAAAGCTTGGCAAAAATATACGCAGGCATGGTAATGGCCGGAAATGCCGGTGGCGATAACGACGTAGATGTCTCGGGAGTCGATGGCGGTAGTCAGGCTTCTTTTCTGCGGGTACTTTGGAATATGCAAGAGTTGACTACCGATATGGCTCACTGTGCATGGACCGATGACGGTATACCGGGATTCAACATGGTGACGTGGGGAGCCAACAGCCCTTGGATTAAAGGTAATTATTACCGTTTGTTTTATCAGATCAATCTTTCGAATGCCTTATTAAGAGAGACTACTGAGGATAAAATAGCTAAGCGAGGCATTACGGGTGAGGTAGCCCGGCATTTGAAACAGTATCGTGCGGAAGCGCGTCTGTTACGTGCCATGAACTATTGGTATTTGTTGGATTTGTATCGTAATGTTCCTTTGGTAACTGAAGATAGTCCGTTGGGAGAAAAAGACAAACTTCCCACACAGATATCTCCCAAAGAGTTGTTCTCCTTTATCGAAACAGAATTGAAATCTCTGCTTGAGTCCGGAGATTTGCTGAAACCGGTAGTGGGATATTCTCAGCAATACGGGCATGCGGATACGTCGCTGGCATGGGCTATGTTGTCCCGGTTGTATCTGAATGCCGAAGTATATATCGGCGAAAACCGTTATTCGGATTGCATTGCCGCTTGCAAGGAGATACTGAAAGTAGGTTATGAGTTGGAGCCTGAGTATGGGGATATGTTTAAAGCGGATAACCACACGTCGAAAGAGATGATTTTCCCCATCCGATACGAAGGAGAAGAGACTTTGACATGGGGAGGAATGACTTCTTTCCTTTGCTGGGGATCGGCCGAACTGAAAGATGTAACGAATGCCAAAGACGCTTGGCAGGGTGTTCGCGCCAAATCGTCTTTGCTGAGACTTTTTGAAAAAGAAAAAGAGTCGGATAAGGACAACCGTAAGGCTATGTTGCATACCGATCTTACTCAGAATATAGAAATTGTAGATCAAACCGCGTTTAAAGATAACGGAATTCCCGTTGCCAAATATTACAATGTGAATAAAGACGGCAGCATGCCTCCTTCCAAAGAGGCTTGGATCGACTTCCCCCTGATTCGTTTGGCCGAAATTTATTTGAGCTATGCCGAGGCTGTCCTTCGTGGCGGTCAGGGAGGCGATCGCGCTACTGCTTTAAAATATGTGAATGATTTGCGTAAGCGCGCATATAAGGATAAGGCTGCGGCTGTTATCACCGAATCCGATTTTAATCTGGATTTTCTGTTGGATGAAAAAGGACGCGAATTCTTCTTTGAAGCTCAGAGACGTACCGACCTGATACGTTTCGGAAAATTCACCGGAAGCTCTTACTTATGGCCGTGGAAAGGCGGAATACCCGGCGGAAAAGCTGTCGAGGAGTATCTGAAACTATTCCCGTTGCCATCGGATGAGATTGGTTCGAACACAGCTTTAATACAGAACGAAGGATATAAGAGATAACATTGAAGAATACTAAGTTATGAAAAAGATATATTTATTCACTATATTGTGCATGGGGATATTGGCTTTTTCCTCATGTGAAGACGATGCTACCCCGGTATTGAGCGTAAAGTCTCCGGCAAAATTGGAACAACTGGCTCAGAGCGAATATAGATTCACGGCAGACAATGCGACTGAAATGTTTACGGTGCGCTGGAAGCCCGCCGATTTCGGATTCGCGGCGGTGGCGGATTATACGGTAAGGATGACGAATAAGGACAACGGTAAAACGTTGAATCTGGGAGTAACGAAATCCAATGAATTATCGTTGTCTTACAAGGATATTAACGCTTTTCTGGGTCAAATGAATGTTTACCCGGGACAAACGGGAAATATGTCGATATCTCTTTCTTGCTCGGCTTATGACTCGAAACTGAATGAGAATTTTGCCGAAGCGATTGATTTTAAGGTTGTGCCTTACGACCCGAAAGCAGTAGAATGGAACTATGTCTATGTAGCGGTAGGCTATCCTGACTGGGACTGGACGAAAGCTTACATGCTGGGAGACCTTGATGAAAACGGAGACTACGAAGGCTATGTAGATTTTCCTGAAGACAATGCAACTTTTGCCATATTGGATGGCAAAACATTGCAGCCGATCGTTGAGGGACAACAGATTGCGAATAAGGGATTCTATCATCTTCTGCTGTCAGGCGGCGAATTGAAGTCGGTAGGCGCTGCGCAGCAATGGGCGCTTATCGGTGATGCGACATCCGGAGGATGGGGCTCGGATACTTCTTTGGATTATGATGCGGAAACGCGCCTGTGGACAAAGGTGGTGAAATTAACCGCCGGCAAAGAATTCAAGTTCAGGGCAAATTCCGATTGGGGAATAAATCTGGGAGCTGTTTCGGAGGGACCCAAAGAAGTGGCGGTAGATGAAACTGAATCTTTGAAAGCAAACGGTCCTAACTTTAAAATGAAAGCAGATAAAGATATTGCTTATTTGGTGACCTTGAACCTGACTGAAGCCGGGAAATATACTTTCTTTTTAACGGAAACATCGTTTGTTCCGTCGAGCGAGTTTATTACCATGCCGGGTAGCTATCAAGGATGGAACCCCGGTGGTGAAGATTGTTACAAACTTACTTCTCCCGACAGAAATTATGTGTATTCGGGCGCTCATTACATGCCCGAAGGTACGCTCTTTAAGTTCCACGATGCAGGTTCTTGGATCGGTATCAATGGGAAGATCGCTTGGAATGCCGAAAACAATGGCGGTACTTTCGCTATCAGCATCAATGGAGGAGAGAACATCGAGATGACTCATGGAGGATATTACAAGTTTATTGTAAATACCGAAAAGAAAACATGTAAGTTCATGCAATCCGGTTGGGGAGTTGTGGGCGACGCCACCCCCGGCGACTGGAGTAAAGATACATGGATGACGTATGATCCGGAAACTAAGTTATGGACGGTGACAATGGACATGAAAAACGGTCATTTCAAATTCCGTTGGGATGCCGATTGGGCTATTAATTTCGGCGGCGACTTGGGAGCCTTGACTCAGGGTGGCGATAATATACCTATTACAGCAGGCAATTATACGATTACTTTGAATCCGGAAGCTAAGAGCGCGACTGTGACGAAAAACTAAAACCGGTTTATGGCAAAAGGATTGGAGGATGGCATTCTTTCCAATCCTTTTGCCTTTATCATACGTTTGTTGGCATATATATTTTGAACTCTTAAAGAAAATACAATGAAAAAAATACTCTGTTTTTATTCTTTGCTTCTCTTTTTTGTTTTCGGCTGCTCTTCCGATAAAGAAGATGCGGACTTTTTGACCTTTTCATCCGAAACTGCCGTTTATTTTGAGAAAGGCATGGATTTTACGTCAGAGTCCGGAAGCCGCAACATATCATTCAAAACAGGAGGTCCGTGGAGAATTTTATTAATCGGAGCCGATTCGCATGCGGTAGATTGGTGTACGGTGTCTTCTGCATCCGGTTCGGGGGGAGACGCCTCTGTCAGCGTAAATGTGAAAGAAAACACCGGGTATGACAGCCGGAGTGTAAAACTGGTTTTGACGACGGGCGGTAATATCGAAAAGAACCTCGTCATCACCCAAAAGCAAAAAGACGCGCTCACACTTACTTCATCGCATTTTGAGGTTCCCAAAGAAGGTAAGAAGATTGTGGTGGAGGTGAAGGCGAATATTGATTTCGAGGTGGAAATTCCTGAGGCGCATCGGAGTTGGATTTCTCAGGTAAAGACAAGGGGGCTTGTTTCGACTGAACTTACTTTCGATATCGCTCCCAACGAAGGTGTATGGGATCGGGAAGGAGAAATCATTATCAAGAGCGGCTCTCTCTCGGAGAAACTGAAAGTGGTGCAAGCGGGAAGTATGGCGGGAGGTCTAAGCCATCATCCCGAATCGCCCGATGCCGACAAGGAACTGACCGTTTCGTTCAAGGCTCCGGCAGGAACTCCGCTTTACGGATATGCCGGCGATGTGTATATTCATGCCGGTGTGTTGGATGAAGGAACTTGGCTTTATGTGCCGGCAGGCTGGAACGATAATCTGGACAAATGCAAGATGACCAGGGTGGGAGAGAATGTGTGGAGCATTACGCTCAAGCCTTCTGTACGTGCATGGTTCGGTTCGGGCGAAACTCCGGTGACAAAGCTGGGGGTAGTCATCCGCAGTGCCGACGGAACGAAGAAAGGTATAGAAAACGATTCGTTCATCGAGGTCACGGATACGAAATATACGGCTTTCGAGCCGGCTGCTATCTGGTATGCTCCGCTTCCTTCGGGCGTACGCGAAGGCATTAATGTGATTAACTCCGGCACGGTTACGCTGGTGCTGTACGACAAAACTCTTTCGGGCAGACACAAAGATTTCGCTCATGTGGTGGGCGACTTCAATCAGTGGAAACTGAGCAACGAAGAGGGGTGTCAGATGCGGCGCGACGACGCCAAGGGTTGCTGGTGGATAACGCTGAACGGATTGGATGCTGCGAAAGAGTATGCTTTTCAATACTATGTCGGGATGAAAGGGGGAGAGAGAATCCGTCTGGGCGACCCGTACTGCGAGAAGATACTCGACCCTGACCACGACAAATACATCGCTGCCTCCACTTATCCGGAGAGTAGGAATTACCCCGAAGGGGCAAGAGGAATCGTGTCTGTGTTCAAGATCCAAAAGGATGAATATCATTGGAGTGTGCCGGACTTCAAGATAAAGGATGCCGGCAGTCTGGTGGTTTACGAAATGCTGCTGCGCGATTTCACTTCGACGGGCGATATCAACGGAGCGATGCAGAAGCTGGACTATCTGAAGACGCTGGGGGTGAATGCCGTAGAGCTGATGCCTGTGCAGGAGTTCGACGGGAACAACAGCTGGGGATACAATCCTTGTTATTACTTTGCGCTCGACAAGGCTTACGGAACGAAACAAATGTACAAACAATTCATCGATGCCTGCCATCAACGGGGGATGGCTGTCATTCTCGATGTGGTTTACAACCATGCCACCGGCAATCATCCGTTTGCAAAGCTTTATTGGGATGCCGCGAAGAATAAAACGTTGCCCGACAACCCGTGGTTCAACGTCGACGCTCCGCACCCTTACAGTGTATTCCACGACTTCAATCACGAGTCGCCGCTGGTACGCGCTTTCGTCAAGCGCAATCTGGAATTTTTGCTGACGGAGTATAAGTTCGACGGATTCCGTTTCGACCTCTCGAAAGGCTTTACGCAACAATCGAGCACGGAGGCTACTGCCGCAAAGAAAGACGATTCGCGCATCGCCATCCTTACCGATTATTACCATACGGTGCACGCTGCAAACCCTCATGCGGTGATGATTCTCGAACATTTCTGCGACGAGGAGGAAGAAACGGCTTTGGCGAATGCGGGCATGAAGTTGTGGCACAATATGAACGGCAGGTATTGCCAATCGGCAATGGGCTGGAAAGAGGATTCTTCTTTCGAGGCGATGCGTAATAACGGCCGGCCTGCGGGCAGCATGATAAGCTTTATGGAAAGTCATGACGAAGAACGCATGGGATATAAGCAGATTGCTTATGGCAACGGACCGCTTAAAGACCGGTTGCCGGCGCGTATGAACCAACTCGCTTCGAACGCGGCTTTCTTCCTTACCGTTTCCGGCCCGAAGATGATTTGGCAGTTCGGTGAGCTGGGCTACGACTTTTCCATAAACTCGCGTCCGGACGGAGTGGTGGGCGACGAAGGAAACCGAATGGACCCGAAGCCGGTGAGATGGGATTATGTGGAGCAGCCCGACAGAAAGGCGTTGTATGAAGTTTACTGCAAGCTGATGAAGCTGCGCAACGGCTATCCCGACTTGTTTGGAACAAACGCTTTCAAACAGTGGAGAGTGGGAGAGAACGACTGGACGGCGGGACGGTTCATGAAACTGGAGAGCACTACCCGAAAGCTGGTAGTGGTTGCCAATTTCTCGCAGGAACAAACGGAAGTGAACGCCGATTTCGGCCATACGGGCACATGGTATGAGCTTCGCGGCGACCGCTTGAATGTCACTTCTTCTACGCAGAACGTGAAAGTTCCGGCACACGAATTCCGGTTGTACACCAGTTTCGAATAGCAGTTTCCACCCGTCGGGGCAATGAAGCAGGCTTACAGCATAAGAGGCTGAAGAAATCGGCTAGACCGAACCAATACTTTCAGAAGAAACAAACGTAAATTTACATGGGGAGACTGTTGGGTTTCCGTGAAATTGTGTAAATTTGCGTTTGTTCGCTTTCGGACGTTTTGCAAAAACTGTTTGGAATCTGTAATCGTCTGAATGTTATCTCCGGCATCTGCTCGGAATTTAAGGCGATGTTTCCGCTACCGGATAATATTCAATATGGCGACCGGAGAAAATGGCGGCAATGCTTGTTCGCAAACTTTGCTGTGCTTCAAAAAAAAGCCCGCCGTGTTTTAAAAAAAGCCCGCCGCCTTTGATTTCAAAGCCCGCCGCCTTTTTAAAAAAGCCCGCCGTGTTTTTTTCAAAGCCCGCGGGCTTTTTTTCGGTCAATAAAAAAGTTTGGATGATGAGAGATTACAAAGTAGATAAAGCCCGGTTTTCGGATGATTTCCGTCGCAGCGTTTACGAGATAGTGGCGCAGATCCCTCCGGGAAAAGTCGTCACTTACGGAGAGATTGCCACCCTGCTCGGTATGCCCGGACGCTCGCGTCTGGTGGGGAAGGCGTTGAAGGAAGTTCCGCCGCAGTTTTCCCTCCCTTGTCATCGTGTGGTGAATGCGGCGGGACGCCTCGTCCCCGGATGGGCGGAACAGAAAGAATTGCTGCTGGCGGAGGGCGTCCGGCTGAAAACCAACGGTTGTGTGGACTTGAAACGCTTTATGTGGAAAGTATTTTGTTGATGGGATCTTTTTGGTTCAATGCATATAAAAAGGGGCTGCCCGATCTCTCCGGATAGCCCCTTGCTTATTGATTCAGAATACTGATTCTTGTTTAATTATTCAGCATCCCAGTTGCCTTTTGCCAATCGCTTGTAGCTGTTGTAACGCCATTTTGCGTTTTCTTCGGCAGCTTGGAACAGTTCTTCGGCTTCGGCAGGATATTGCTTCATTACCGATGCGTAACGAACCTCGCCTTTCAAGAAACCTTGGAAGTCTTCCCACTTCGGCTCTTTGCTGTCGAGCTGGAACGGATTCTTTCCTTCCGCTTCCAGTTCGGGATTGTAGCGCCATAGGTGCCAGTAACCGCATGCAACCGCTTTGGCTTCTTCTTCCTGGCTCTTACCCATACCGGCTTTCAATCCGTGGCTGATACACGGAGCGTAAGCGATGATGAGCGACGGACCGGGATATGCTTCGGCTTCACGGATGGCTTTCAATGTTTGAGCCTGATCGGCGCCCATTGCAATCTGTGCTACGTATACATAGCCGTAAGTAGTTGCCATCAGACCGAGATCTTTTTTGCGTACACGCTTGCCGGCTGCGGCAAATTTCGCAATGGCGCCCACAGGAGTTGCCTTAGACGATTGACCGCCCGTATTGGAATAAACCTCTGTGTCGAGAACAAGGATGTTCACATCTTTGCCGGAAGCGATTACGTGGTCGAGACCTCCGTAGCCGATATCGTATGAAGCGCCGTCGCCACCGATGATCCACTGGCTGCGTTTTACCAGATAATGTTTCAGTTCGGCAATCTGGCGGCAGTGTTCGCACTTGTCTTTCGCGCCTTCTACCAGCGGAATGATCTTGGCGGCCAGTTCTTTTGTCTTGTCGGCGTCGAGCATGTTTTCGATCCACTCTTTGAACAGCTCTTTGTGTTCGGCAGAGCAAGAGTCACCGGCGATGGCTTCGTTCATTATTTTAACGATACGCGCGCGCATCTTCTCGTTGGCCAGTTCCATACCCAAACCGAATTCGCAGAAGTCTTCGAACAATGAGTTCGCCCATGCCGGACCGTGTCCTTGTTCGTTGGTCGTATACGGAGTAGAGGGCACGGAGCCTGAGTAGATGGAAGAACATCCGGTGGCGTTGGCAACCATTTCGCGGTCGCCGAACAACTGAGTGATCAGTTTAACGTACGGAGTTTCGCCGCAACCTGAACAAGCGCCCGAGAATTCGAACAGCGGAGTAGCGAACTGAGAGTTCTTCACGTTTGCTTTGATGTCTACCAAATGCTGCTTGCTCTTCACATTGTCTGCGCAGTAAGTCCAGTTTTCCGCTTCTGCCAACTGGCTTTCGAGGTGTTTCATGGTCAGAGCCTTGCCGCCCTTCTTCGGATTGCCCGGACAAACATCGGCACAGTTGCCGCAACCCAGACAGTCGAGTACGTCGACCTGAATGCGGAATGTCATGCCGTCGAATGCTTTTCCTACGGCTTTCAGCTGTTCGAAGTTGGCGCCCTTCTGTTCTTCGGCATCCAATACGAACGGACGGATGGAAGCGTGGGGACAAACGTAAGCACACTTGTTACACTGGATACAGTTTTCGGGATTCCATTCCGGAACGAAAGCCGCTACGCCGCGTTTCTCGAATTTGGCTGTTCCCTGATGCCAAGTACCGTCTTCGATTCCTTTGAATGCCGATACCGGAAGCAGGTCGCCGTCTTGCGCGTTGATGGGGCGAACCACTTCGTTGATGAATGCCGGATCGTTGTTTTCCACTTTCGCATCATCGGGAAGATTGGCCCAAGCCGGATCGACGGTGAGCTGTTTGTATTCGCCGCCACGGTCTACTGCCGCATAGTTCTTGTTCACCACGTCTTCGCCCTTCTTGCCGTATGACTTGACGATGAACTTCTTCATCTGTTCTACAGCCTGATCTACGGGGATAACGTTCGTAATGCGGAAGAATGCCGACTGAAGGATGGTGTTGGTACGGTTGCCCAATCCGATTTCCTGTGCAATCTGGGTAGCATTGATGTAGTATACCGAAATATTGTTCTTGGCGAAATATCTTTTCACTTTGTTGGGCAGGTGCTTAGCCAGTTCTTCTCCTTCCCAGATGGTGTTGAGCAAGAAAGAACCGTTCTTTTGCAAACCGCGCGTTACGTCGTACATGTGCAGGTAAGCCTGTACGTGGCAAGCCACGAAATTCGGAGTATTTACCAGATAAGTGGAACGAATCGGGTTGTCGCCGAAACGCAGGTGCGAACAGGTGAAACCTCCCGACTTCTTCGAGTCGTAAGAGAAATAAGCCTGACAGTATTTGTTCGTATTGTCGCCGATAATCTTCACCGAGTTCTTGTTGGCGCCTACCGTACCGTCGGCTCCCAGACCGTAGAACTTGGCTTCGAACATGCCTTCGCCGCCCAAAGCCAACTCTTCTTTCATCGGAAGTGAGGTGAATGTCACGTCGTCTACGATACCGATGGTGAAGTGGTTCTTCGGCATTGGCAAAGCCAGATTCTCGAATACCGAGAGGATCTGTGCCGGAGTAGTGTCTTTTGAGCTGAGGCCATAGCGTCCGCCAACGATAACCGGAGCGTTTTCTTGTCCGTAGAAACAGTTTTTCACGTCAAGATACAGCGGTTCGCCGTTAGCACCCGGTTCTTTCGTGCGGTCGAGCACGGCAATGTTCTTCGCTGTCTTGGGAACGGCTGCGAGGAAGTGCTTGGCAGAGAACGGACGGTACAAGTGTACGGCAACCATACCTACCTTTTCGCCTTGGGCTACCAAGTGGTCGATGGCTTCGCGGGCGGCTTCCGTCACAGAACCCATAGCGATGATCACGCGGTCTGCGTCTTCGGCGCCGTAGTAGTTGAACAAGCCATAGTTGCGGCCGGTAATCTTATTGATTTCGTTCATGTATTCTTCTACGATGGCGGGAACTGCTTCATAGTAGCTGTTTCCCGATTCGCGGTGCTGGAAGAAGTGGTCGGGGTTTTCGGCCATACCGCGGGCAACCGGGTTCATCGGGTTCAATGCACGGGCACGGAATTCGGCCAACGCTTTTTGGTCGATCAGCGGAGCGAGGTCTTCGTTCTCCAGCATTTCAATTTTCTGGATTTCGTGAGAAGTACGGAATCCGTCGAAGAAGTTCATGAACGGTACACGCGCTTTGATGGTAGAAAGGTGGGCAACACCCGCCAAGTCCATTACCTCCTGTACGGAACCTTCGGCCAGCATGGCGAATCCTGTCTGGCGTGCCGACATGACGTCTTGGTGGTCGCCGAAGATAGAAAGCGCGTGCGAAGCGATGGTACGTGCCGATACATGGAATACGCAAGGCAAAAACTCGCCGGCGATTTTATACATGTTGGGGATCATCAAAAGAAGACCCTGAGAAGCAGTATAAGTGGTAGTCAAAGCTCCCGCCTGAAGCGAACCGTGCACCGCACCGGCAGCGCCGCCTTCAGATTGCATTTCCTGCACCAATACTGTTTCGCCGAAGATGTTCTTGCGTCCTGCGGCAGCCCATTCGTCTACGTACTCGGCCATAGTCGAAGAAGGGGTGATGGGGTAGATGGCGGCTACTTCGGAGAACATATATGAAATATGCGCGGCAGCCTGATTACCATCACAAGTGATGAATTTCTTCTGTTTAGTCATAACTACATTAATATTTAAGTAAATAAATCGCTAATATAAAAAGCCGAACATCCAGAGGGGGATTTGGTTTCCTCTGCCTATCTCCGCCTTATGAAGCGCATAGGTCACGTTCGGGTTGTTTTTTATCTTGGCTCCTTCACAGCAGATTTTAAACGGTCTGGTATCGTCTACCATGAAAGAAATATTCTTGTCTCCCTTATGCACTTTGTGGTCTTTCCACAGGGTGTTGGTGAAGAAAGTGTCCAATACGTCCTGCTCTTCCACTTTCACCGGAAAGATGGAGTACATCAGGTTGGAGTTGTGCATCAATATCTTCGACGGCTTCTTGGGGAACTCTTCTCCCTTCGGATACACCAAGTTGATGAGGCGCGCGTCGGCCAGATACTTGATGTAGTTCATCACTGTGGCGCGCGAGGTTTGTATATCGATTGCCAGTTGGCTCACGTTCGGCGCTTTCGGACCGTCTACCGCCAGCAGGTACAGCAGCTTTTTTATTTTGGGAAGATATTTCAGCTCTATTTGCTTAATCAGCAGGATGTCTACTTCGAGCATCATGTTCATCGTCTTCAATAAATTCTCCGAGAAGTTGCGTTTCTCGAGGAAGAAGGGGTAGAAACCATGATGTATGTAATCTTGAAAATAGTTCAACGGGTGTACTTTCGAGAGGATGCCTTTGGCTATTTGTTCGTGGTTGGCAAGAATCTCTTCGAGAGTGTAAGCGCGGAACTTCATTCCGGTTTGCAGGTTCAGGAACTCTCTGAACGAGAAGCCGCGAAGGTTGTAGCTTTTCACAATGTCGCGCAGCTCGAGGTTTTCCTCTTTCAGCCGCATGACGGACGATCCGGTGAAGACTATCTTCAGGTTCGGGAAACGGTCGTAGCACATACGAAGTTCCTTGCTCCATTCCGGATGCTTGAACACTTGGTCGATCAATAGCACTTTTCCGCCGCGTTTCTGAAATTCGTAAGCGAAGTCTACTAAGCTGTGTCCCGAGAAATAGAAATTGTTCATGTTGATGAACAGGCAAGAGCGGTCGGTACCGAACTTCTCTTTGGCATATTGGAGGAGGAAAGTCGTTTTTCCTACGCCACGGCTACCTTTGATGCCGATCAGGCGGTCGCTCCAATCTATCTCGTCCATGAGGTCGCGTCGGACAGGAGCATTCGTATGCTCGACAAGATAGTTGTGTGTGCGGTAGAATGATTCCATTTCGTTGCTTTGATTTTAGGTCGCAAATATAGTTCTTTTTTTAGTATTTGCAAAGTAGAGATAGCAAATTTGTGCTTTTATTTATTAGTTTGTCTTTATTGCCTGTTTTCCCGATTTCTTTTCCTCTGTGCCTGTTTTGCCGGGATAATGTTTCGGGCATCGCAACGGCGCTTCACATCCGGTATTTTTGACTACCTTTGCCGTGTGAATGCCGGATGAGGCAGAAACGGGTTTTAAGCAAGAAAAATGTTGTACGAAATGACGGGGAAACGTCTTTATATATTCAATCCGGAGCACGACTTGGCGTTGGCAAGCGGCGAAAGCCATTACATGGCTCCGGCGTCGGCACGGCAAATGGCTTCCGATTTGGCTTTGCTTCCGGTGTGGTATGCCGGGGACGGGAATGCCGTATTGGCTCCTTCGGCGTATGCGGCGGATTTTCTGAAAGAGATGCAAGAGCGGCTGGGAATGCGGGTGGAACTGGTCACTCCGCCCGAAGTGGCGGATGCGGCAGGCTATTCGTTTTCTCCGTGGGGATGGGATCCGGCTTTGCGGCGACGGCTGCTTTCGTTGGGTGCCGCCGAATCGAGCCTCCCTTCCGCCGGTGGTCTGGAAGCGTTGAGAACGTATTCCCACCGTTCGCATGCGGCGGCATTGCTTCGGGCATTGCAAGCGGACGAGTATTTTTGCGGCGAGGCCTTTTATCTGAAGACGCCCGACGAGTGGCGGAGCTTTGTGGAAGGGCGGGAGAACAGCCTGTTGAAAGCTCCTCTTTCGGGCAGCGGCAAGGGGTTGAACTGGTGCAAAGGAGCATATACTTCGTTCATTTCGGGCTGGTGCGAGCGTATTGGCGCTTCGCAAGGCGGGGTGATTGCCGAACCTGTGTACCGGAAGACAGCCGATTTTGCCATGGAGTTTCATTCCGACGGCAGGGGAGCGGTGGCTTTCGTGGGCTATTCCCTGTTCCGAACCGGGGGAAGCGGCATGTACGAAGGCAACTGCTTGTTGAGCAACGAACGCATCCGGGAGAAACTTTCCGCTTATGTTCCCGTCGGGGCGATAGAGCGGTTGAAAGTTCGTCTGGAGGAAGAATTGTCGAGGCTCATCGGCTCTGTCTGCGAGGGTTATCTGGGAGTGGATATGATGATTTGCCATTTCCCGGGTGAGAAGCCTTGCCACCGGATACATCCTTGCGTGGAAATCAACCTGCGGATGAATATGGGAGTGGTGGCGCGGTGCGTGAAAGACCGTTATATGGCAGCGGATGCCGAAGGAGAAATGCGTATCGGCTACCATCACGTAGAGGGAGAAGCGCTGGCGGAACACCGGCGGATGGCGGCGGCCTTTCCGCTTGAAATAGAGGACGGGAAGATTCGCTCGGGCTATCTGTCGCTGGTTCCGGTGAGCAAGCACAGCAAATACAGGGCTTGGGTGGTTTGCGGGGAACACGCTTCCGAATCGCTGTAGCCGGCGGCATCTGCGTTTGCGGGTAAGGGAACGGACGCTTGCTTAGCCTGTCGTTGCGTTGCCGCATTTCGATTGATGGCAACCGGAAACTGCGCTCATGGCAAACAGAGGTTTTATTTATTCCCAATGAAAGCTCTGCTTATAACCGATAGAGCTTTTGTTTGCTGTCAATAGAGCTTTTGTTTGTAATCAATAGAGTCTCTGTTTTCAGTCAACAGAGCTTCTGTTTTCAGTCAACAGAGTTTTTGTTTGTAATCAACAGAGTCTCTGTTTTCAGTCAACAGAGCTTCTGTTTGTAATCAACAGAACTTCTGTTTTCAGTCAACAGAGTTTTTGTTTGTAATCAATAGAGTTTTTGTCTCTCACCGATAGAGTTTTGTTTATAGTAAACAGAGGTTTTGTTTGCAGTCCGTTACTGAAAACTTATTTTGCCAGTTGCGCGGCTTCGCTTTCATTGCCGTATCGGTCGATGGCCGTTACGGCGAAATACTTCTTGGCAGTCCATACCCGTATCGGGGCGTAAACATAGCGGGTGTCGCGAACGTTTTGCGCTACGATATTCTCCGCACGGCGGGTGTCTACGGGATATTCGTCGGAAGCATACACCACATACATCGGCGCGTTGTGCGGATCGTTGTCCGTCGAGGCACGCCATGTGAGCTCTGTATAGCCGTATTCGTCAGGCGTTGCTTTCAAGTCCGACGGTGCCGACGGGGCGATGTTGTCGAGCCATTTCATCGGCGGTTGCAGTGCGGGATAAGCGTAGAAGTTTTCTATCAGCTCGTCGTAAAGCCCCTGTGTGTTCTCCATCAGATACTGCACACGGTAGTGTCCTTGCCCGGCCATGCCGTGATTGCGGATGAAGTTCATCTGCCGGTCTATCTCATCGCGCTTCCATTTTCCCTCGTCGGGGTGGAGGAAATAAATGCCCAGACCGGGTACGATGTGCCTTCCGTTGCTCTGTTCCTGCCAGTCGAGCGCGAACGGGTAGAAGCTGTTTCCCTGAAAATACATCATCGGATATATCTGGTCTTGAATGCCTTCGCCCAGCCATCCCTGCGGGTCTTGGTACACTGTGAAGAAAGCGTTCCAGCCGTATGAAGAGTAGCGCGACGTGTCGCGGTATTTGCCTACGGGGCAGGTGCTTACTTTCACCCACGGCTTCATGGCTTTTACACCTTTATATATATAGCGCACGATTTCGGTGATGTTGTCCCGGCGCCACTGGTCCGTAGTGCGTCCTTTGCTTAAACGCCGGAAGTCGTATTGGTCGGGGAAGCGGGGCGCATGTTCGGGATAACGCAGATAGTCGAAGTGTACGCCGTCTACATCGTACCGGCCCACCACTTCCCGTACCAGCTTCATCAGATACTCTTTCGTGGAGGGATGCCCCGGATTGAGGAAATACTCGTTCTTATACGGCACGCAAATGCTCTTCATCCGTTTCGTCACCGACTGTTTTCCGAGCGATGCCACATGCTTCTTGTTGCCCAGCGGAATGGTAACCATCCATGCATGGCATTCCATCCCCCGCTTGTGGCATTCTTCCACGGCAAAAGCAAGCGGGTCGTATCCCGGATCGCCACCCGCTCTGCCCGTCAGGATAGCGTTGAACGGTTCGATGTCCGAGCGATACAGCACGTCGCCGCGTGTGCGTGTCTGAAAAAGCACGGTGTTGAAGTTGGCGTCTTTCAGTTTGTCGAGTATATCCGTGAGCTCTTCCTTCTGCCGCCGGATGCTTTGGGGAGTCGTTGCTTTCGTTCGCGGCCAGTCCAAACCGTACACTGCCGTAACCCATGCGGCACGAACCTCCTGCTTGGGTTGCGCCGTGGCGGAGAAATATAAAAACGGAAATAAGAGAATAAAAAGATATCGCCTCATACCCTTGTGCTTTTGTTTTAAATCCCCGCAAAGTTAGTAAAAGTGTCCGTAATATTGGTTTGTGTCATGAGATTATGTTACATTTGCGCCAATAAATAGAGCATGCCATGGTTACGTTTACGCTTTGCCTGTTGATGCTGATAGCAGGTTATTTTACATACGGACGCCTGATGGAGCGCATTTTCGGTCCCGACGACCGGAGAACGCCGGCACTGGCCAAAACGGATGGAGTAGACTATATCCCTTTGCCTACGTGGAAGATATTTATGATTCAGTTTCTGAACATTGCCGGATTGGGGCCGATCTTCGGGGCTATCATGGGCGCAAAGTTCGGAACTTCGTCTTATCTATGGATAGTTTTGGGAAGTATCTTTGCCGGCGCAGTACATGATTACTTCTCGGGAATGCTTTCCATGCGCCATGGAGGCGAAAGCCTTCCCGAAATCATTGGTCGTTATCTGGGATTGACGACCAAGCAAATCATGCGGGGCTTTACGGTGATCCTGATGATTCTGGTAGGCTCGGTGTTCGTTGCAGGGCCTGCCGGGCTGCTTGCCAAGCTGACACCGCAGGGGTTGGACGCCACTTTCTGGATCATTGTGGTATTCGTTTATTACATTCTGGCTACCTTGCTTCCGGTTGACAAGATTATCGGCAAGATATATCCGCTGTTTGCCATTGCGTTGCTGTTTATGGCTGTCGGGATATTGCTGATGCTTTACGTGCATCATCCGCCTTTGCCCGAACTGTGGGACGGACTGCACAACACAAATCCGGAAGCCGACAAACTTCCTGTTTTCCCCATCATGTTTGTCAGCATTGCATGCGGAGCCATCTCCGGTTTCCACGGCACTCAGAGCCCGTTGATGGCTCGTTGCCTCAAATCGGAGCGTCACGGTCGCCCGGTTTTCTACGGGGCGATGATTACCGAAGGCGTGGTTGCGCTTATCTGGGCGGCTGCCGCCACCTATTTCTTTCATGAAAACGGAATGGGAGAAAGCAATGCTGCTGTCATCGTAGATGTGATAACCAAAGATTGGCTGGGCACTCTGGGAGGTGTGCTGGCTGTGTTGGGGGTGATTGCCGCCCCCATTACGTCGGGCGATACGGCTTTCCGCTCGGCGAGGCTCATTGTGGCAGACTTTCTGGGAATGGAGCAAAAGCGCGTAAGCTATCGCCTGTACATCTGTATTCCGCTGTTTGCTGTGGCTGTAGGTTTGCTTTTCTACAGTCTGCGCGACGCGAACGGCTTTAATATGATATGGCGTTATTTTGCATGGGCCAATCAGACACTGGCGGTATTCACGCTGTGGGCTATTACGGTCTACCTCGCCATTTCGAAGAAACCCTATTGGATAACGTTGGTGTCTGCGCTGTTTATGACAAGCGTATGCTCTACATATATTTGTATCGCTCCCGAAGGACTGGGATTGTCGCATGCGGTTTCCTATTATTTCGGAGCAGGATGTACATTGGTTGCCGTTGTCTGGTTTGCCGTTTGGCTCGGTCGGCGAAAAGAAAGGAAATTGTCAGTATGAAAAAAATAAAGAGATCGACGAAGATTGCGATTGCGTTTCTTGTTTATGTTTCCGTCACGGCTGCTTACTTGTTGCCGCGCAATACGGAAATCAGTCAAACCGAGAAATATCTCACGGTGGCGGGCTCGTATATCATTGTAGCACTTCTGTGGCTGGTGCTCCGAAAGAAAGAGCAAATGCGCGACCGCCGCGAGAATGACAGATAGTTTATTTACTAATTAATTAATTTGATGAGAAAATTTGCATTACTTATTTGCTTGTTGACGGTGACGGTGACTGCTTCGGCGCAGTTTGAGAAAGGCACCGTGATTATTAACCCTTCCTTGAGCGGGTTGAACTTTTCGTATTCGCAGAACGATAAAGCCCGTTTCGGTATCGGTGCGCAAGTCGGTACTTTTTTGGCAGACGGTTTTGCCTTGTTGGTGAATGCCGGAGCCGATTGGTCGAAGCCGGTGGACGAATATAATCTGGGTACGGGAATGCGTGTGTATTTCAATTCTACGGGAATTTACCTCGGCGGCGGTATTGACTGGAACCATTTTCGTTGGGATAGTGAGAACCATCGCAGCGATTGGGGATTGGGCATCGAAGCGGGATATGCTTACTTCCTTTCGCGCACCGTTACCATCGAACCGGCGGTTTATTATAAGTGGCGCTTCAACGATAGCGACATGTCGCGCTTCGGGGTGAAAGTCGGCTTCGGGTTTTATTTCTAACCAGTTCGGCAACTGTTCCCTTTTTCGTAATCTCGGGTTTGAGAAAGTTTCTTTCCTCTGGTTTGCTTGCGGCGTCTTGCAGTGCCATTCGGAGATTTCTTTCGGAATAAGCCTATATCTGCGCAGGCGGGGTAAGAGGTACGAAAAAGGGAATAGTTGTCATTTTTCCTTCTCTGCCTGAAAAAATAATCGCACTTACCTAAAAAAGTAATTGCGCTTGCCTGAAAAAGTAATTGCACTTGCCCAAAAAAGTAATTGCACTTACTTAAAAAAGTAATTGCGCTTGCCCAAATGCGAAAATCTTCTTAAGCAAACACGCCTTTTTTCTTAGGCAGGAACTTTCTTCTCCTGTAAGTTTCAGGAATTCGAAAGAGTGTTTCTTCACCTTATTTCTTATTGCTATTCTTTGCCTGCGATCTGCAATAGCAACTTTTCATATATGCCTTCCCAATAGACTTTTACGTATATTCCTCGCCTGCTACGTGTACGAACAATATTTCCGCAGGTGTTTCTCCGCCTTATTTCTTGCGCGTGCTTTTCACTCTTCCAGTTTCTCTTTCAGGAACTGTCCCGTATAGCTGGCGCCGCAAGCCGCTACTTCTTCGGGAGTGCCTGCCGCCACAATGTTTCCTCCTTTGTCTCCTCCTTCGGGACCCAAGTCGATCACGTGGTCGGCACACTTAATCACATCCATGTTATGCTCGATGATTACGATGCTGTGCCCTCTGCGAATCAATGCGTCGAACGCGTCGAGCAGCTTGCGGATGTCATGAAAATGCAGTCCCGTAGTAGGTTCGTCGAAGATGAAGAGCGTGGGGTCTGCTTTCTCCTGACTCAGGTAGAAGGCAAGTTTGACGCGTTGGTTTTCACCCCCCGAAAGGGTGGAAGACGACTGCCCCAGTTTGATGTATCCCAGACCCACTTCTTGCAGCGGCAGCAGTTTCTTTATTATTTTCTTCTGCTTGTGGACGGTAAAGAATTCGATGGCTTGGTTCACCGTCATTTCGAGCACGTCGTATATGTTCATGCCGTTGTATCTTACTTCCAGCGTATCGGCTTTGAAACGCTTTCCGTGGCATGACTCGCATTCCAGCACGAGGTCGGCCATAAACTGCATTTCCACCGTGATGGAGCCTTCGCCCTTACACTCTTCGCACCGTCCGCCTTCGCTGTTGAAGCTGAAATGGCCCGGCGTATATCCCATTTGCTTGGACAACGGCTGCTCTGCCCACAGCTTCCGTATCTCGTCGTAGGCTTTGATATAGGTCACCGGATTCGAGCGTGAGGACTTTCCTATGGGGTTTTGGTCGACAAACTCTACGTTGCGCAGGTCGCGCAGGCTTCCTCCGATGGAAGAAAACTCGCCCGGGCGGTCGCTGCATTCATCCAGTTCGCGCTTCAACGCCCGGTAGAAGATGTCGCGTATCAAGGTGCTTTTTCCCGAACCGGAGACTCCCGTAACAACGGTCATAACGTTCAGCGGAATGCGTACGTCTACTCCTTTCAGATTGTTTTCGCGTGCGCCTTTCAGTTCTATATAGTTGTTCCACGGGCGGCGGTGCCGGGGGACGGGTATTTTTTCTTCTCCCAGAAGATAGCGTACCGTATGGCTTTTCGTTCCTTCCCGCAGGTCTTTCATGTCGCCCTGATAGACGACTTCCCCGCCGAGACGTCCGGCATCCGGCCCGATGTCGATGATGTAGTCTGCGGCACGGATGATTTCCTCGTCGTGTTCCACCACTACCACCGTGTTGCCTAATTGCTGCAACTGCCTCAGCACACGGATAAGCCGGTCGGTATCACGGCTGTGAAGCCCGATGCTCGGTTCGTCGAGGATGTAAAGACTTCCTACAAGGCTGCTTCCGAGCGACGTTGCCAGATTGATACGCTGGCTTTCCCCGCCCGACAAGGAGTTGCTGAGGCGGTTGAGCGTGAGGTATCCCAATCCCACGTCGATAAGGAAGCGGATGCGGCTGTTGATTTCCACAAGGATGCGCCGCGCTACGTCCGTGTCGTGTTTGCTCAGCCGCAGGGTATCGAAGAACCGCTTCAGTTCGGTGACCGGCAGGTCTACCAGTTCCGAGATGCTTTTGCCGCCTATCCGCACGTAGCCCGCTTCCGGCTTCAGCCGTGTGCCCCGGCATTTCGGGCAGAGCGTTTTCCCGCGATAACGTGCAAGCATTACGCGGTATTGTATCTTGTACTGGTTCTCTTCGAGCATGCGGAAAAACTGATTGATGCCGCCGAAATACTCGTTGCCTTCCCAAAGCGTTCTCCGTTGCTCGTCCGTCAGTTCGTAGTAAGGAGTAAAGATAGGGAAGCCGAATTTCTCCGCATTACGGATAAGTTCGTCCCTCCATTCGCCCATTTTTTCGCCTCGCCAGCAGACGATGGCGCCGTCGTATACCGACAACGAACGGTCGGGTACGACCAAATGCTCGTCGATGCCGATGACTTTACCGAATCCTTCGCACTCGGGACAAGCTCCGATGGGCGAGTTGAACGAGAACATCTGGTCGTTTGGCTCTTCGAAAACGATGCCGTCGGCTTCGAACTTCGTGCTGAAAGAATGAAGTCGTGTGCTTCCGTCGGGCAGGTAGAAGCGAAGCATGCAATTTCCGTCGCCCTCGTACATCGCCGTTTCGGCAGAGTCGGTCAGGCGGCTCACGGCATCTTTGGTGCTTGCCACAGCCATGCGGTCCACCAGCAGGTAGACTTCATCGCCCTTCGCCGGAGTGTATTCGTCGATGCGCTTCATCTCGCCATTCACCTCCACGCGGTTGAATCCTTGCTTCAGGTCGATCTCCAATTGCTCTTGCAACGTGCGGTTTTCACGCAGGCGAATCAATGTCAGCACCGTATATCTCGTTCCTTCGGGATAAGAGAGCATGCAGTTTACGATGTCTTCCGTAGAGTGTTTCTTCACCTCTTCTCCGCTCACCGGACTGAATGTTTTGCCGATGCGCGCGTACAACAGGCGCAGATACTCGTATATCTCGGTCGATGTTCCTACGGTCGATCGCGGATTCCGGCTGTTTACCTTCTGCTCGATGGCGATGGCGGGCGGGATTCCTTTAATGAAGTCGCACTCGGGTTTGCTCATCCTTCCGAGAAACTGGCGGGCGTAACTGCTCAGACTCTCTACGTAACGGCGTTGTCCTTCGGCGTATAGCGTGTCGAAAGCGAGCGACGATTTGCCCGAACCCGAGAGTCCGGTGATTACCACAAGCCGGTTGCGGGGAATATCTACATCGATGTTTTTCAGGTTGTTCACCCGTGCTCCTCTGATAGAGATACAGTTGTTTTCTGACATAAATGCTTCTTTTCTGTAGTAGGCGGCAAAGTTAACGATTTTCTCGGTAGAAGAAACCTTTTTGCTGCATTAAGATGATATTTCCGGCTGCGGATGCCCGTGCGTGAAGTCCATCGACCGCCCTTCCCCGTTTCTCCGGAATGCTTTTTCTGCCGGGTTCGCCTTTCTGGATGTATAACGCAGGCTATAAGTTCCGTCTCGGAACAATGCTTTTTCTGCGGAGTTCGTGCTTTTTGATGTATAACGCAGGCTATAAACTCCGTTTCGGAACAATGCTTTTTCTACGGAGTTTGTGCTTCTTGATGTATAACGCAGGTTATAAACTCCGTTTCGGAACAATGCTTTTTCTGCCGGGTTCGTGCTTCTTTCATGCGTTTCTTTTTTCCGTTTTCGGTAATTTGTAGTACGTTTGCCTTTGTAAAACAGAACCGATGTCGCTGCGGAAGATTATACATATCGATATGGATGCGTTTTATGCCTCGGTGGAGCAAAGGGATAATCCCGAGCTGCGGGGCAAGCCGGTGGCTGTGGGACATGCTGAGGAGCGGGGAGTGGTTGCCGCTGCCAGCTACGAAGCCCGACGCTACGGGGTGCGTTCGGCAATGTCTTCGCAGAAAGCCAAACGCTTGTGTCCCTCGCTTATCTTCGTTCCCGGAAGGATGGATGTATATAAATCCGTCTCCCGGCAGATTCACGAAATCTTTCATGAGTACACTGATTTGGTGGAACCTCTTTCGTTGGATGAGGCGTTTCTCGACGTCACCGAGAACAAACGGAACATTCCTCTGGCGGTGGATATAGCCGCAGAGATTAAGAGGAAGATACGGGAAAGGCTGCATCTGGTGGCTTCGGCGGGTGTGTCGTACAATAAGTTTCTGGCGAAAATAGCGTCCGACCGCCGCAAGCCTGACGGTTTGTGTACCATTCATCCCGAGCAGGCTCTCGACTTTATCGCCCGTCTTCCCATCGAGTCTTTCTGGGGCGTAGGACCTGTGATGGCAAAGAAGATGCACTTGCTCGGCATCCGCAACGGGCTTCAACTGCGGAATTGCACGCTCGAAATGCTGACGGCTCATTTCGGGAAGGCAGGCTCTCTCTATTACCATTGCGCCCGTGGCATCGACTATCGTCCGGTGGAGGCAGTCCGCATACGCAAGTCCGTCGGTTGCGAACGGACGCTGGAACGAGACATCTCCCTGCGTTCGTCGGTTATCATCGAGCTTTACCACGTGGCGGTGGAACTCGTTGAACGGCTTCGGCGGAGAGCCTTCAAGGGGAATACGCTGACGCTCAAAATAAAGTTTCACGACTTTACCCAGATTACCCGGAGCGCAACCCGTCCGCAAGAACTGACCGATCTGGACTCGGTGTTACCGCTGGCAAAGGAGTTGCTCAAAACCGTCGACTATGAACAGCATCCCATCCGGCTCATCGGTCTTTCTGTTTCTCATCCGAAAGAAGAAGGGCCGGAGCAACATGGCGTTTGGGAACAGCTCAGCTTTGAGTTTAGCGATTGGGAGTGAGGCGTGTTTCCTCATTGAGGTTTGGGGTGGGGGTGGGGTTTGTTTTTCTGTGTATGGCAGCCGGACTGAATGAAGACTTTTTGTTATTTCTGTAAGGGGCTTGGTCTTTTCTTGGTTTCTTGGAGGGCGGATGTGGGTAGTGTTGTGCACTTTCTTTGTGGAAGTTTCGGCTTGTTCTTGTAAGAATCTTGCTTTGCCCTTTAGTGGGCGAAACCGGAATGAAGCCGCTGCTTCGCTTGCCGCGAGTTCTGTCTGAAACCGATTGGATGCACGACGTTGTATAGGCTTACGAATTGTTTTGACTGCTGAGAGTTCTGTCTGAAACCGATTGGTTGTGCAACATTGTATAGATTTACGAATTGTTTTGACCACCGAGAGTCCTGTCTGAAACATGCCTGACCTTTCTAAATGGAAAAACAAAGGTTCTATTTACAGCAAACAGAACCTTTGTTTGAGGTGAATAGAGCTTCTATTCGGAACGGGCAGAGGCTCTGTTTTTGCGCTCACAGATTTTCTTTCTTATTAAAAGCGGCTGTGTTTCTCATACTCACTGGTTTTATTTTACGGTAGACAGCGTTTCTGGTCCCGTTATTCGCTGGCTCTTTTCCCTATAAAACACTTCTGTTCGCCGGACTCGGAGGGTTTTCTTCATTCTAAGAACACTGCCGTTTGTCAAACTCGCAGGGCTTTCTGCCCTATGAAAACACTGTTGCTCACCAAACCCACGAGGCTCTCTCCACCATGAAAAAACTCGTTGCTTGCCACAGCGGGAACTTCCATTTCCGGCAGACAAAACCCTTGTCAGGACGCTTCGAACGCCCGAACCCGGTCGTTTGTACTATTTTGCCATCAGGTTCGTATGATTTCTTCACCTTATATTATATAGGAACTCTTATCTTTGTGCTGTTTAAAATCTATATAATATCATGAATCGAACGAAACATTGGCTATGTATTCTGTTGCTGGCGGTTGCGGGAAGCTTGTCTTTCAAGGCCTACGCTTACACCGAGCGCAACATGCTGCAACGGGCGGCAGACGAAGCAACGTTGAAAAACGTATTGGTAATGAAGCAGGCTTGGGTGGCGTATCCGGCTTATACAGACCGGGCGGCATGGGACTCTCTGATGGGGGACAACAAGCAGAAACTGATTGCAAACGGGGAGAAATACTTGTCTTACCAGTGGAAATCGATCCCTGCCACTGCTTATCTGGCGTACGAACGCACCGGCGACCGCAATGTGATGCAGCAGCCTTACGAAGCCAACCGATTGGCTCTCAACGCGCTGATGCTTGCCGAACTTGCCGAAGGGAAAGGGCGTTTCATCGACCAATTGCTGAATGGAGCGTTTTTCAGTTGCGAGATGACTTCGTGGGTGCTTTCGGCTCACTTGCCCCGTCAGAGCAGCAAGCGGTCGCTACCCGACTTTCGTGAACAGATCATCGACTTGGGGTCGGGCGGATACGGAGCTTTGATGGCATGGGTGCACTACTTTTTCCGCAGTTCTTTCGATAAAATCAATCCGGTCGTTTCGCTGCAAATGCGCAAAGCAATCAAGGAGCGTATACTCGATCCTTATATGAATGACGATGAGATGTGGTGGATGGCGTTCGGTTGGAAACCGGGCGAAATCATCAACAACTGGAACCCGTGGTGCAACTCCAACGTCCTGCTTTGCTTTCTGTTGATGGAGAACAACAAGGACAAACTGGCGAAGGCGGTGTATCGTTCCATGCAGTCGGTCGATAAGTTTATCAACTTCGTAAAGTCCGACGGGGCCTGTGAAGAAGGTCCTTCTTACTGGGGACATGCCGCCGGCAAACTGTTCGACTACCTCGAAATCCTTTACCAAGGAACGGGAGGAAAGGTTTCTTTATTCCACGAACCGATGATACGGAGGATGGGCGAGTACATTTCACGCTCTTATGTGGGCAACGGTTGGGTGGTGAACTTTGCCGATGCGTCCGCTCAGGGCGGGGGAGATCCTATTCTGATCTATCGGTATGGGAAGGCGGTGGGCAGCGATGAAATGAAGCACTTCGCCGCTTACCTGCTCAACGGGAGGAAACCGTATGCTACGATGGGCAACGATGCTTTCCGCTCGCTCGAATCGTTGCTCTGCTGCAACGAGCTGGCGCAGACTGCACCCAAGCACGATATGCCCGATGTGACTTGGTATCCCGAGACCGAATTTTGCTACATGAAGAGCAGACAAGGCCTGTTTGTGGCTGCCAAAGGAGGCTTCAACAACGAGAGCCATAACCATAACGATGTGGGAACGTTCTCTTTCTACGTCAATACCATCCCCGTATTCATCGACGCCGGGGTGGGAACATACACTAAACAGACATTCAGCAAAGAGCGTTACACGATCTGGACGATGCAGAGCAACTACCACAACCTGCCTGTGATTAACGGAGTTGGCGAGGCATTCGGGCAGGAGTACAAGGCGACGAACGCTGTTTGCAACGCCGGAAAGCGGACTTTCTCTTTGGATATCGCATCGGCATACCCGTCCGAAGCGAAGGTGAAAAGCTGGGTGCGCGGGTATACTCTCGACGATGCCAAGCTCACCATCACCGACCGTTACGAGCTTAGCGAGGCGGTAGTCCCCAATCAGTTCAACTTCCTCGTTTGGGGTGAAACGTCTTTCCCGTCGGCAGGCAGAATCGTCGTCGAGGTGAAAGGGCAGAAAGTGGAGATGGAATATCCGTCTCAATTCAAGCCCGAACTCGAAACGATAAAGCTCACCGATCCGCGCCTTTCGAACGTATGGGGAAAGGAAATCTACCGCATTACACTGAAAACAGATGAGAAACGGTTGAGCGGCAGTTACAGATTTGTTATTCGGAAAATAAAATAAGAAGCTGTCTCAGCCTTCTGCAAAGAAGCTCTTGACTGGCGACTTCCTTTTGTTTTCATTCGTGCTTTGAGCAGCTTTTCGACATGAAAACGGTCGGCGTTCCGCATGATTTGAATGATTTTCATTCGTGCTTTGAGCAGCTTTTCCGCATGAAAGCGGTCGGCACTCCGCATGATTTGAATGATTTTCATTCTTCGGTTGAGCAGCTTTTTCGCCTCTGTTGGTTTGCGTTTTTCGTCGAATAGTCGGTTGCCCGGCCTGTCACACGAACAAATCAGTCGCAACAGGTCGTCTCAAATCAAGGGGAGTAAGAATTGAAACAACTTGCAAATAATAACCAGTTTTAAATGATATAAGTATGAAAAAAGTATTATTTTTTAGCCTTTTGGCTGCAATGGGAGCCGGAATCAGTGCTCAGAATCTGATTAATAACGGTAAGTTTGAAACCGAAGTGACTGTGAAAGTCACCAACCCGAACAAAGCAAACGAGGGTGAATGGTTTGTTATGAACAATGAAACGGAAGGCGCTACGACCATCTCATGGACGAAAACATCGGATACGGCCTATCCGAATGCGGTGAAGATGGATAATTCGGGAGCCGAGAAAAATCTTTCGTGGTACAAGGCTTTCTTGGGACAACGGGTGACGAAGGGGCTGGAAAGAGGAGTGTACGTGCTCACTTTCTATGCAAAGGCAGACAAGGAGGATACTCAGGTAGGGGTGTACATCAAACAGACGAACGAAGAAAAGAATGAGGCCGGCAAGGCGAACACCACATTCTTCGTGCGCAGAGATTATGATGCGGACGCGCAGCCGAATGCTTCGGGAGCGCAATACAACTTTAAGTTGAAGTCGGCAGGCAAATGGACGAAAGTGGTTGTGTACTACGACATGAGCCAGGTGGTGAATGTAATCAACAGCAAGAAAGCCAATCCCAATCTGGAAGTTACCGATACGGATGACGATGCAGCTATCCTGAAGGATTGCTACGTGGCTATCCTTGCTCAGGGCAAAGGGGCTGTCGTAGAAGTTTCGGATGTTTCGTTGAAAAAGAAATAAAGGCGCGGGTCGGGGATAGCCTTACCGCAAAACACAGCGCGTACGGCAATCTCCGAAGAAAAAGGGGCCTTTAAAGAGCCGTTTTTGAAAAGATAGAACTTGCAGAAAGAAACGGTTGCTGCCTAAAAAACTTTTCACGTTTGCCTGAGAAAAAAAGCATTTAGGCAAACGTGAAAAGTTTTTTAGGCAGAGTTTTTTGTGCTTGTATGAAATATCGGCACTGAGACCTGCTCTTCGTGATACCGGTTCGTATGTGGAAAAGAGAGGCATGTCTTTCCATTTCATTCGCTTGTTCTACATGCCGGTTCATTGATTTGCGGCGGGTATAAAAAGAGAGCGGGAAATCTGAAAAGACTCCCCGCTCTCATTGTTATATTTCTGTGTGCTTAATTACATGGCAATCTGCTCGTTCAGCAGTTTTTGAAGTTTACCGTTTAAGGTTTGACACATAATACCGTTTCCCATTGCTTGATAGCGTTTGATGCGGTATTGTAACATCATGATTTTTTCATCTACATTCTTTTTCATAACTTTTTTCCTCTTTTTTTTGCTCTCCACGTTTTGAAGAGCGATTTTACTTTTGTTTCTTATTTACGTTGCAAATATACGATTCTTTTTCGGAATATATGCTATAAAACATACAAAATCGCTTTTTATTTTAGTTTTTTCTTGTTATAGAGGCTCAAATATAACGGATATTACATTTCTGTTACAATTATTTCCCATTTTTTTCCGGATGTTTTATTATGTCCTTATGATAAAATCTTGTAAATTTGTCGCTATTATTGCTATACCTTATTATATAATATAGATGCGTAGATATATGAAAACACTTGTTCGTCTTCTCCCTCTGTTTTTGCTTCCTTTCTTTCTCGGAGCTTGCAGTCAATCTCACTTCCTCAAAGAAGAGGCCTATCGCAATAAAGTGCTCGAGGATTTTGAACGAAAGAAAGAGGCTCTTCCTAACGGCGATTTATTTGCAATCTTTTCGCAAGCAGACCTTTCTGTTGCCGAAAGAGAGGCCTTGATGTTTCTTTATGCCTACATGCCGATAGGTGATTTGACAGATTACCCCGGCGAGTATTATTTGGAAAACTACCGTTTGTCGGAGCAGGCCCGAGCTGAAATGAGCTGGGGGAAGGATATTCCCGACAAGCTGTTCCGTCATTTTGTTCTTCCTATTCGAGTGAATAATGAGAATCTCGACGACTCGCGAAGGGTGTTTTATCAGGAGTTGAAGGAGCGAGTGAAAGGGCTTTCCATGAAAGAGGCTATTCTCGAAGTAAATCATTGGTGTCATGAGAAAGTGGTATATCGCCCGAGCGATGCGCGGACCAGCTCTCCGCTTGCTTCGGTGAAAACAGCTTACGGGCGTTGCGGAGAAGAGTCTACATTCACTGTAGCGGCTTTGCGGTCGGTCGGTATTCCTGCTCGTCAGGTCTATACTCCTCGCTGGGCTCATACCGATGACAATCACGCATGGGTGGAAGCATGGGCTGACGGAGAATGGTATTTCTTCGGAGCTTGCGAGCCGGAGCCGGTCTTGAATCTGGGATGGTTCAATGCACCTGCCAGCCGGGGAATGTTGATGCATACCAAAGTGTTCGGACATTACGATGGTCCTGAAGAGATTATGCGTGAAACTTCCAATTATACCGAAATCAATGTGATAGACAATTATGCCCCGACAGCGAAAGTGACGGTTCGGGTTACCGATGAGAAAGGTGCGACAGTAGCAGGGGCGAAGGTGGAGTTTAAGGTTTACAACTATGCCGAGTTTTATACGGTTGCCGCCAAGCATACCGACACGGAAGGAAAAGCTGCGCTGACAGCGGGAAAGGGAGACATGCTGGTATGGGTTTCTAAGGACGGCAGATTCGGTTATCGAAAGGTTTCGTTCGGTAAAGAAGATACTGTGGAAGTGGCGTTAGACCGTAAGGAAGGGGATGCTCATACGTTGGAATTGGATATAATTCCTCCTGCCGAAGGAGCGAATTTGCCGGAAGTCTCTCCCGAAATGCGTGCGGAAAACGACCGGAGATTGGCGCAGGAAGATTCTATACGGAATGCGTACGTGGCTACCATGATGACGGAGGAGCGGGCGGAAGCTGCTTTGAAAGAGGTAGACCTTGCTTCGCACATAAGGAGTAGCATGGTGAAGATGCTGGTTGCTTCCAGAGGCAACTATCAGACGTTGCTCGATTTTGTCCAAACTGCTCAGACTCAAGATAAGCAGGAACTTGCCGTCGAACTTCTTCAGGCGCTTTCTGCGAAAGATTGGCGGGATGTGTCGGCAACTGTGTTGGAGGATATTATTCGTCATGCGCCTGACCCGCGGAAAGTGGGGATGGCAGCAAGTGTCAGGGTGGCTAATCAGCGCGTGGCCAATGAAATGTTAACGCCTTATCGCGGCTTTTTCAATAATGTGATTCCGCAGGCCGATGCTGAAGCATTCGTTAAGAATCCCGTCCGCTTGGTGGAATGGTGTAAGGAAAACATTAAAATTGATAATGGCTTGAACTCGCAACGTATACCAATCTCTCCGGCAGGCGTTTGGAAAGCGAAGGTAGCCGATGAAAAATCTCGTGATATCTTCTTTGTGGCGATGGCTCGCACACTGGGTATACAGGCATGGATTGATGAGGTAACGGGTAAGGTGCAGTATATGGATGAAAATCCTTTTATGGAGAACGGGAAAGAAGTCCGGTTGAAAGAAGGGCGGCTTTTTGATGTGGATTTCTTGGAAAGTGTTCCGTCGCAGGCTTCTGCTGGTCTTGTGTCCGCGACATACAAACCCGTTCCTTCTTTAGACGATCCGAAATATTACTCTCATTTTACGCTATCTGTTTTTAAAGACGGTACTTTCCGGTTGTTAAACTATGACGAGGGCGATGTTGATATGGGTGGTGGTGCGACTTGGGCTAATCTGTTGAAGCGGGGAGCAAGACTGGATGCGGGATATTATATGCTCGTCACCGGAACCCGTCTGGCCAGCGGTGCGGTTCTCTCGCGTCTTTCTTTCTTTAATGTAGCGAGTGGAGGAAGAACTGTAACTGATTTGGTGATGCGCGAGAGTAAGGATGCCGTGCAGGTTATAGGCAGTTTCAATTCGGAGTCTCTGTATCGTCCGATAGGTACGGATAAGGCAAATCAGACAAGTGCTTCTTGTGGAAGCGAACCAAATGAAACGGCAGGAGAATGTTCTTCCCGAAGTCTCTTACAGGCTTGCGGGCGTGGATATTTTGTGGTCGGAATTTTAGGAGTAGGACAGGAGCCTACCAATCATGCGTTGAGGGATATTGCTGCCCGGAGTGCCGAGCTTGAAAAATGGGGACGGAAAATCGTTCTTCTTTTCTCGTCTGAAGAGCAATACAAGAAGTTTCGCCCCGATGAGTTCCCGGGGTTACCCTCTACTATTATTTATGGTATCGATAGCGACAATAGTATCCGGAAGCAGATTGTGACTTCCATGAAGCTTTCCGGTCAAACAAATCTTCCACTGTTTATCATCTCCGATACGTTCAACAGGGTGGTTTTTGTTTCGCAAGGATATACTATCGGATTGGGAGAGCAATTGCTTAAAGTGATTCACGGACTTTAAATAGAACGGATGCTTTTTATGGTGTTCATCGGGAGTTGCTGCATATAAGCCGTTTGGCAGTTATAGGAGATCGAGGATATAGTGTGCATCAGTCGTTGGAGTTGCCGCATACAAGCCGTTTGGTAGTTATAGGTAGAGCGGATGAATTTCATAATATTCATCGGGGTGGTGGTTATGAGTTATTCGGCAGTTAATTATGTAAAACCGATGAACTTTATAATATTGATGGGGAGTTGTTGGTCATAAGCCGTTTGGCAATTAGTAAGTGAAACGAATGAGCTTTATAATAATAGGTGGAAAGGCTTAGGGAATGGAGTAAAACATTCCCAGCCGGTTCTTTTTACATAAAACCTTTGTTTCTTACAATTGAAAAGATAGATGCAGTGAGTGTTTTCATAAATGCAAATGTTGAAGTATGCAAGAATGATTCAGACAACTGTGGATTACAGTTACAGCTTTTCATGTAAGATATTCAAGTGTGACAGATTGATTTTACAGCTTTATTTTTGTGGTAATATGTGATTTTTCTCATTATGTCAACCTATAAGTTTAGTATTTTGTATTATTTATGTTCGTTTCGGCTTATTACCTTGGTAATAGCTTTTTATCATTATTTGAAGATTTAAATAGTATTGCTGTTGAAGAGGTAATAAATCGATTTTTCTTCTTTTGATTGTTCTTGCTCACACACCTTGTTTGTTCTGCCGGGGGGCAACAACAGGCGAGTAGATAGCTTGGCTTTCTTTTATCTCCTTTCTCATCTTCCTGTCCTTTAGACTCTTATGTTTTTCTTTTTCATTTTCTTCAAAAAAACTCCTTTGTATATTTGGATGTTGTTTTAAAAGTTTCTACTTTTGCACCCGCTTTGCAAGAGAGACAAGGCTTGAGGTTTGACATTCCGATGCTTTTTTAGGCTTTAGTGATGCCTTTGAAAAAAAACTTTTCAAAAAGTTTGGTTGGTATCTGAAAAAGTGCTTATCTTTGCATCCGCTTTCCTTGAAAAAGGGAGCTTGGCTTGAATGCCTCGTCAGTTCTTTGACATATTGATAAACAATACAAGTAGTACAATAATATTGAACCGTCAATATTCCTGTCGCCTTTTATATCGAGGGCGTTTCAGGTATTTTTTTTTAAGATTGAGAGTCGATAAATCGTACGGCATCCTGAACAGAGCAATGATAATTTTTCAAGTCTTCCGTTTTTTGGTTTGACTTGAATGTAAGAATACTTTTACAATGAAGAGTTTGATCCTGGCTCAGGATGAACGCTAGCTACAGGC